>JGI20156J14371_10000230_pt1 | contig 49149 bp, 52 predicted proteins | sample COG_06_FD_14371 | JGI IMG/M metagenome (IMG submission 14371)
CGTCGTTTAAAACTGTTGATGAAGTGCTAATGGAAGCAAACCGTCTGCCATATGGCTTGTCTGCCTACGCTTATACTGCATCTTCGGAAACGGCTGATAGAGTGGGTCGTGAAATAGAGAGTGGCATAATAGGAATTAATCACCACGGTCAGCCAGCCGTTGAAACGCCNTTTGGTGGGATTCAGGATTCGGGTCAAGGAAAAGAGAATGGTTCTGAAGGGTTAGAAAGCTACATGCACTCGAAACTTATATCCCACAAAACGACACCATAGGGAGTGTGGAACGATAGGATTTTATTGGAAATTAGATAAGTAATCGGTTAGTTTTTTGAGTTCCTCCTCAGACGACGATACTTCGAACTGTTTACTTGGAAATGTTCCATTTTTTACTTCCGCATTAAACTGAGAAAAAGCTATTTTTCTCAGTTCTTGCATCTCCTCTCGGATTTTTATGAGATTACAATACTGTTTCGAATGTCTTGGAAAAGGATTTAAGCTGTCTCCCAATATATCTTCGGCAAACAAGAATTGTACATCGCCTCCACCTCCGGATCCAATTGAGCAAGTTACAAGGTTTGTTTTTTTTGTGATGGCTTCGAGAACGGCTGATGGCACGACTTCGACTTCGACTGCCCATGCTCCCACTTCCTCAAGAGCTTTAATATCACCAAATATTTTTTTGGATTGGTCGAAAGTTTTCCCAACTGCCCTAAGTCCCCCTGTCCAAGTGCTTCGGCGTGGAACAAGGCCTACATGACCTTGGGCGGGCACTCCTGCATTAGCGAGGGCGAGTATATGTTCGAGACTCCAAGTACTGCACATTATAGAATCGGCGCCCATCTCCATCGCTTCAAAAGCTAACTTAAGGGCGGTCTGTTTGGAGGCTATATTTTTAGCAGGCATTGCAAATGTCATAAACGTATTTGGCGCTGATTTTCTAATCTGCTCTGCAAGTTTTGGATTCTGAGGGTCGTACCTTACATTCAACCAATCAATACCACTTTGTTCAGCGGCTGTGGATTCCTCGGGTGTGGATGGTAAAGTCTGAGACAGTTGTCTTTTTCCTTTAAGGTTTTGAATATCAAAAACTGTAAAGTTTTTTTCTACGTACTCACCGGTAAAGGTTACAGTTTTTTTTAAAGGTTCTTTTGGGCTTTTCATCTACAGAATTCCACAGAAAATTGTTTAAATTGATTAAATTAGTTCTTAAGTTTTTAACTTCGATTGAGTAAGAAGACTTTCGTAAATAGCGGTCCAGTCTTGTTTGCCACGGCCTTCGTCTTGGGCCGCTATGTAGGCTGAAGTAGCAACTTCGCCTAGTTTAAGAGGAATATTTAATTCGTCAGCTAAACTATTTCCAATTTTCAGGTCTTTCAAAGCTAAATCAATCATGAAGGCTGGCGATAAATCTCCACGTAATACTTTAGCTGGGTAGGTCGTCGATAAATGTCCTTTGCCCGCTGGAGTTTGGTTCAATACATTTAAGCAAGTATCCGTTTCAAGACCTAAGCTTGCAGCTAATGTTAGAGCTTCAGCCGATAATACATTTAAAATCGTTGTCATATAATTGTTGATAATTTTCATGCGTGCACCTGTTCCTGGTCCACCACAATCTACAATTGTGTCTCCAAGAAGATCAAATAGAGGGCGAACAGTCTCTAAGTCAGTTTTACTAGCTCCTACCATTAAAAGTGATTTACCCTCTTTTGCCTCTTTCGAAGTTCTACCAATTGGAGCATCAATCATAATAATTCCTTGGTTAAATAATTTCTGTCTTATCTTGTCGGATTCAAATGGATTGACGGTCGACATATCTATTAAAATTGTTTGTTTAGTTAGAGTTTCGTAGGCACCATGTTCTCCAAAAATAGCTGTTTCCAAATGTTGATGAGTTGGTAGCATTGTAAATAAAAACTCGGTCTCTTTTGCGGCGTCAGCACAATTATTTGCTTCCAGCCCTCCAGAATCAGTATGCCGCTTTATGAAATCACTTCTAATATCGAAACCTTTCACACAGTGACCGCCCTTAACAAGGTTAGCTGCCATAGGACCACCCATGGTTCCTAATCCGATAAAGCCAATTTTCGACATTCCATCCTCCATTTTTATGCTTTTCTATATCTATACTAGTTCGGTAATATTCCTAACATTACATTTTTCGATGTAATAGATCAAAAGATATGCCCACTTAAGAAAAAAAATTGTTTACAAATTCACCTTCTGTGTAGCATACTTTTTTTTCGAAACATATAATTTAAAGATAACTTGGAGGAAGAATTAGTATGAATATACTTAAGAAAATAGGTATGTTGCCTCTTGCACTCGCTTTGCTTGTGTTTGCTGGTAGTGCATACGCTAAAAATCTTACCATGAATATAAGCTTTGGGGTTGCTGATGCACACCCTTATGCAACATTTATGTATACATTTGCTGACAGAATGGAAAAGCTTTCCGGCGGTACAGTCAGGGTCAAAGTGCATTGCTGTAACAAAATGGGCAGTGAGCAAGAAACATTTAAAAAGCTTCAACTTGGAACTCTTGATGGTACAATGATTGCACAAAATAATGCTGGTCCAATGTACCCAAAAATCGATCTTTTGGTTTTACCTTACATGATTCAAAATTATGAACATGCTTTGGCCATTACCAACGGGCCTGCTGGTGAAGCTATTTGGGGTAAAATGGGTGAAGAAATTGGAGTTCATCTAGTTTCAATACCTCTATTTTCGTTCCGTCATATCTATAACACAAAGATGCCAATAAATAACTTGGCTGATTTTGCTAAAATGAAATATCGAGTACCAAAAAATGTTGTTATGATCGATACCTACAAGGCGTTTGGATCCGATCCTGTTCCAATAGCGTGGTCTGAAGCATTAACAGCTACTCAGACTGGTACTGTGGATGGTGGCGACTTGCCAATAGACGTAATGTATTCTCAAAAGTTTCATGATGTGGCAAAGCATATCGCTATGACTGGTCACTTTGTTCTAGCTCCTCCTTTCTTTGTGGGAGATAAGTTCATGCAGAAGATGGATGATAAACAAAAAGAAGCTATGCATATGGCGGCACGAATTGCTGAGCAAGCCTCCCGTTTCCATACGAACTACGGGATGGGTATAGTTGAAGAAAAGCTAAAAGCTGCCGGTGTAACGTTTACGCGGCCTGACACTGGACCTTGGATCGAGAAAGCTAAAGAAGTTCATACGGCTTTTGCTGAAGAGCGCGGACCTGAGTATGTCAAAATAATGGATATGATATACGCTGCAGCGCCTTAAGCGACCATAACTGTTGGCATGGGTTAAATTTACCCGTGCCAACTTTAAACGAGACACAGATATCATTGTAATTTTAATCGCTTGTTTGAACGAACGGGGAAACGCGAATGCTAAGCAAAATTGAACGTCATTTTGAAGAAATTCTAGCTGGGACATGTGTTTTAATCATGGCTTTTATGGTCTTTTTTCAGGTAGTCATGAGATATGTGTTTAGTCTTCCAACGTCTTGGTCTGACGAAATAGCAATATATGCCATGCTTTGGTCAGTTTACATATCAGTGGCGTGGGCTGTTCGAGAAAGATCGCATATAAGAGTAATGAACTTTATAAATTTATTTCCCACAAAAGTTGGTCTAGCAATCACTATTTTTAGTGACTTCATATGGCTTTGCTTTGGATTTTTAATGACGTACCAAAGTATTCTTCTGAATATAACCTTCTGGCAGGATCGTTATCAGTCACCGGCCCTCGGCATTGAGCAGAAATGGCCTTATATGTGTTTGATCCTTGGTTTTGGACTTATGACTGCCAGAATAATTCAAGTATACTATCTTTGGCTAAAGCACGGTGTGCCAATCATACCAGCTCAGAATGAGGCGGATAATCATCATGCTTGAATATTTAATGGACACTTCTGAGTTTGCTCAGGCTCTGATGATGTTTGGTGGTATGGTTTTATTTATCATACTTGGAGTGCCAATACCAATTGCTGTTGGGTTAGGCACTATTATTGGATATATTCTCTTAGATTTTCCACTTTTAGCACTGTCGCAAGCAATGTATACTGGTGTAGAACCATTTCCGCTGGTGACTGTTCCCTTATTTGTTTTTGCAGGTTCTTTGATGGAACAAGGCGGTATGGCAAAACGGATTGTTGGAGTTGCTGAATCCCTAATTGGAAATGTAAATGGTAGCTTGGGGCTGATTGCGGTTCTGGGTTGTGCTTTTTTTGCTGCGCTGTCGGGATCTGGTCCTGCGACCACAGCGGCAATTGGAGCTGTGATGATACCGTCAATGATCCAACAAAAGTATGACCCTGCCTTTGGTGGAGCTATTGCAGCAGCGGGTGGCGCGCTGGGTAGTTTAATTCCGCCAAGTAATTTGATGATCATATATGGTATTGTCGCAGAACAATCGATTCCAAGACTTTTCTTAGCAGGTTTCTTTCCTGGCTTTATCGCAACTGCATCTCTCATGTTAGTTACGTATATAATTGCTCGAAAGCGAGGATATGTCGGGGTTGATCATAAGTTTTCTGTCGGAAATGTTTTAAAGGCCTTGAACCACGGTAAATTTGCTATTATCGCACCAGTGATTATCTTAGGTGGTATTTATGCAGGCATTTTTACACCAACTGAGGCTGCCTCAGTTGCAGTTTTCTATGCATTGTTGATTGGCGGTCTGGTATATAAAGAGCTAACAATTGCAAATATAATAGATTGTCTAAAGATAACAGCTATGATTTCAGGGGCTGTTTTAATAATNGTTGGACCCGCAAAGGCTTATGGTGAGCTTATGAGCCTCCTTTCAGTTCCAGATATGCTTGGTGATGCCCTTAGGGGTGTAACAGAGAGCCCATTCTTAATACTCATGATTATGGCCTTTGTTTTGATAGTATCAGGCATGTTTCTTGAGTCCATTGCTCAAATAATTTTACTTACCCCTCTGATGTTACCGATTGTTGTTGGGCTTGATGTTGATCCAATCGTATTTGGGATCTTAATGGTGATATCGTGCGAAATTGGGTTCTTAACACCCCCTGTCGGTGTGAATTTATTTGTTGCTGCGCGTATTACAAATCTAGGGGTTGATAGAATATCTATTGCAGTTATTCCTTTCTTATTCGCATATATTCTAGTGCTGGTAATTATATCTGCGTTTCCAGATATTGTAACATACTTACCAAATCTGGTTTACGGTGAATACGGTTAAAAGATTTATAATTTTGTGACTGAAAAATTCTTTTTATAATGGTCATGATTTTTAATGAGGGACTCTATATTTTTCTATAGATTCTAAATTGGGATCTAACCCTAAGCCGGGCGAGTTGCCTAGAACCGCTTGCCCTGGGCTAATATTCAGAAGTTCACCAAGAAGATTGGTTCTTAAGGGGTTTTCATTAATATCAATCTCAAGAATACCGGCACCGCCCACTGCAGCTAATGCATGAGCTGATGCAATTAATCCAATACCGCCGCCTAGATAGTGAGGGCAGTATCGTAATCCTGCGTCAATAATATCCTTTGCTATTGGGACACAGTAAGTAAACCCACCCCACTTCGCTAAATCTGGCTGTATTACTGAGATTATTTGTTCATTAATAGTGCTTTGAAACAAATTTCTGCCAACTATATTTTCACCAGCAGCTAATGGCATAGAGCATATATCAGAAAGTTTTTTCCATTCCTCCACAGGTCGGTCAGCTAAAATTGGCTCTTCTAACCAGTCAAGATTGAACTGATCAAGTTTTCCTATCCTCTCTAATGCTATTTCTATTGACCAGCCCTGGTTTACATCGGCCATAATACTTCCTTCGCTACCTACGATTTCGCGAAGTATCGATAAATTTTTTAGGTCGAGGTCATTTCCAAAACCAATTTTTAGCTTGAGCTTGTTGAACCCAAGGCTCAGTGCTTTTACTCCCATTTCTTTTGCCTGAGTAGGGTTTATACCGCTCGCGTAAGCTGGAACACTGTCAGTTATACCACCAAGCATTTTCCAGATTGGGGTACCTTTTCGTTTACCCATAAGGTCATGAATTGCTATGTCTATCCCCGCAATGCACTGGGCTAATGGTCCATATTCGCCCGCTTGAATCCCCAGGACCTTAGTTTGTTTGGTCAAGTCATCAAATACTGATTTTGCATCGTCGTAAGTTTTTGATAGTATTAGAGGACTTATTACACTGTCGACTAATTTTGCCCTATGTTCAGCACCAATATTTGGGAAGTTACACCAAATTTCGCCCCAGCCCTCATTGCCCAAATCGTCGTGGATCTGAACAAGAATCATTGGTCTATCTTTCATAGTGCCAAATGATGTTTTAACAGCAATATCAAGAGGATATCTATAAACAATAGTACGGATTTTTTTAATTTTTATCATTTTTGAAGAACCTAATAACATTTAAAATGTAGATATTATAAAACAACAGTAGAAGGAATATGGTTGACCGCAACAATGAAAATACTCGTGAGGCTAGATAAATTTTGACTGTGGTTCAATTGCATTGCTCGTAACGGTAGTGTAATATTTGTGAGTAAGCTTAAGTAATGAAAGTTCAATGGAAGATAATTTTACACATATTATAGTGGGTGCCGGATCAGCAGGGTGTTTAGTGGCAAACCGGCTATCTGCAAATAAATCAAACCGAGTATTATTATTGGAGTCTGGTAGTTGGGATACTGGATTTTGGACAAAAATACCCGTTGGGTATTTTCGCACTATTAATAATGAGAAAGTGACTAAACATACGCTTACAAAGCCTAGCGAGAGTATAGCTGGAAGGTCAATTGATTGGCCTCGAGGACATGTGGTTGGTGGCTCCAGTAGCGTAAATGGACTAGCATTTATTAGGGGGCAGAAAGAGAACTTTGATCGATGGGCGGACCTTGGGCTAAGTGAATGGAGTTATAAAGATGTTTTACCGTTTTTTCGAAAATTAGAAAATTTTAGTGGAGAAGCGTCTCAGTTTCATGGTAGTCTTGGTGAGTTGCAAGTATCGGAGTTACGAAACCATCATCCATATTGCAAGGCATGGGTTAATGCTGGTGTAGAATTAGGAATTCCTAAAAACCCTGATTTCAATAGTGACCAGTCCTATGGTCTTGGAGCGTATCATCTAACCATCGGGCGTCGGCTTAGGTCCAGTTCGGCCACTGCATTCCTCAGACCTGCCTTGAAAAGAAAAAATCTAGTTGTTCTTACAAATGCTGATGTCCAGAAATTATTAATTGTCAATGGCCAAGCCACGGGTGTTAGATTTCGGCATAAAAATGTAATCAAAAGCGTAAATGCGTATTCAGAGGTTATTCTTGCAGCTGGAGCTATTGGATCACCAAAAATACTTCAGCTATCCGGTATTGGACCTGGTAAACTGCTCAAAGATTTAAATATCCCAGTTATAGTGGACCGCCCTTCTGTTGGAGGGAATCTTCAAGATCATTATCAAATGCGGACAATTGTGAAATTAGTTGAGCGTCGCTCTATGAATGACGATGTACGAAATCCTTTAAAACTTATGAGTATGGGGCTAAACTGGATACTTAAAGGTAGAGGCCCTCTAACTGTTGGTGCTGGTAATGTTGGTGGAGGAGTTCGAACAAAATTATCCGTTGATGGACAGCCAGACATTCAATTTAATGTAATGCCACTGTCGGTTGATCGCCCAGGACAACCGCTTCATAAATACTCAGGGTTTACAGCGGCAGCATGGCAATGTCATCCAGCTTCACGTGGGAGAACTGATATAATTAGCTCTGACGCATCACAAGATACAGAAATTCAGCCCAATTATTTATCAGAAGAAATTGATCAAAGAACACTTGTTGAAGGCGTGAAGATTTTAAGAGAAATCTATAAGCAATCTTCTTTTAAAAACCTTTGGAACTCTGAAGTCATTCCTGGCAAAGAATATAAAACTGATGCACAAATATTGGATGCTGCAAAAAATATGGGTGGAACTGTTTATCATTATGCTGGAACTTGTCGAATGGGAACTGATGGTGATGCGGTTGTAGACCCTCAGCTCAGGGTGCGTGGCGTTCAAAGCTTGCGAGTAATCGACGCTTCAATTATGCCAGAAATTACATCTGCAAATATTAATGCACCTACTTTGATGATAGCTGAGAAGGGATCGGATATGATCCTAAGAGCTAACTAAATTAGTTTACATAAACTTATACCTAGTAGTTATTATTTTTCTTAGTTTGGTCCTTAGTTTTAATACGCTATAAAATTGATTAGTACTTAAGTAGGAGAATAGAATGTCTAATAAACCAGAAAAATTTCTTTATAATATTGACGATTTAAATTTAGGAATTTTTAGAGAGCTGACAAAGGGCATCACAACAAGAGTATTCCCAGGGGATGAGGCGATGATATCAGTGGTAAGAGTTGAGCCTAATGCTGAAGGGACGGTACATTCGCACCCGCAAGAGCAGTGGGGACTTTTGATTAGAGGAAGCGCTACTCGTCTTCAGGGTGAACATACCTTTGAAGTTCGGGAAGGTGACTTTTGGCGTACGCCAGGCAACGTCCGTCATGGCGTGATTGGAGGTCCAGATGGAGCCGTAATCCTCGATGTGTTTGCTCCACCCCGAGCAGAGTACCTAAAACCTGGAACTGGTTTTGAAGAAAGTAAATAATATGGCCATAAAACTTTATCAGACTAATTTTAATAAGGTTCCCCTTTCAAGATTAAGTGAGTGGAAAAAAATTCCAACAGCCGTTATCGGTGATTGCCTAAACCGTCAAAACGTTATGTCAAGCCGGATTAGTCCTGTTAGGTCGTGAACTATGGCCGGACAGGCTCAAACTGTCTCTGTAGTTGCAGGTGATAATGGAGCTATTCACGCCGCTATGAAATTTATACAAGAAACTGAAATAATGGTAATTGATGGTGGAGGATACACTGAGCGTGCACTCTGGGGTGGAATATTGAATACCCGTGCCATAAAAAGTAATATTGCAGGAATTGTGATTGATGGAGCGGTTCGTGACATCGAAGAACTAAAAGAAATGGGCTTACCTGTTTACTGTGTCTCGCGAACACCAGCTGGCCCTCATAAGGGTTGGGGAGGCATCATAGGAGGAAGTGTGAGTTGTGGGGGTGTTTGTGTCTCTCCCGGCGATATCATAGTCGGTGACTCTGATGGAGTAGTTGCTATACCGCTTGGTCAGGAGCAGGATGTGTTCGAAGCTTCAGTAAAGAGGATGGATTTTGAAAATAAATTAATAAGAAAAATTCAGCGTGGTGAAGACTTATCTGGAGTTTTTGAACACCCAAAAATTGAAAAATTGTAATATTCTATGATTTATGAATATAAGTCGTGTCGATAATGCGAGCTTCATTTTGAGATTATAGAGCCCTTACCACAAGAGTGATATTTTTATCGTCTGAAATGATGCACTGGGATTCTTAAGATAGGGACGACTTAAATGCATACATTTAAAATATTTTTATCAATCCTGGTTTATAGTTTTATTATTTTTGGGGCGGTCCATAGTATTGGTGTAAATTATTTTCTTGATTTTCCAAGCGCAATTTTTGTTTTGGGAATAGCCACGTCAAGTATGATTTGTAATTTAGGCGAAAGTTCTGAAGCTGTTTTAGCCTTTAGTAAGGGCGCCGTTTTAGGAGGGTGGATCGGTGCACTTATTGGGTTAATAACAGTTATGACTCACTCAAGTTTTGATCAGATGCCTCCGCCTTTATCATGGATAGATAATGGACCAGCTTTGGCAGCTGCACTTACGATGGTTTTATACGGTTATCTCGTAAAAGGGCTTTGCTTTCTTATAATTTCAGGCCTAAAAAGGGGCGACTGAGAGGGTAGTAATTCTTTTCGAGAGATTCATAATATATATGCAAAAATTTCCACCTGAACGAATAGTGTGTCTTAGTGCTGAGACAATTGAGACAATCTATCTTCTTGGCGAAGAAAAACGAATTGTTGGCGTGACAGGGTTTGCTAGTCGGCCCAAAATTGTTCGAACTGAAAAGGCCCGTGTAAGCTCTTTTACTGAAGCTCGGACTAACGAAATTCTAAGATTGAATCCTGATTTAGTATTTACTTTTTCTGATGTGCAAGCTGACTTAAGTCGTGACCTAGTATCAGCTGGGTTAAATGTTTTTTGTTTTAATCAACGAAGTGTGGCGGGAATATTATCAATGATTAGTATGATTGGGGCTATTCTTAATTGCAGAGAGAAAGCCGACAAGCTTAAAGGTGAATTCATAAAAAAAATCAATTTTTGTAAAGAAAATAAACTTAGCTATCAACCTAAGATTTATTTTGAGGAGTGGAATGAACCAATGATCGCGGGTATTGGTTGGGTTTCTGAAATTATTTCAATTGCAGGAGGTATTGATGTTTTTGCTGCGAAAGCTGCTTATCCAAAATCTAGTGACCGAACTGTTTTTTTAGATGAGGTCATTCAAGAAAACCCTGATATTATTTTAGCCTCTTGGTGCGGAAAAAAAGTTGATGTCAATAAAATCTACCAGCGAAAAGGGTGGGATGCCATCACTGCAGTAAGGAATAAAAAAGTTTTTATTCTTGATTCATCGGAAATTTTACAACCTGGTCCTGCGGCATTAACGGATGGATTGGCTTCTATTCGGAATATTATTTTGAACTGTAATACTTCATGATAATAGCTTTTATGAGTAGAGTGCCAAAACCAGTAGTTTTCAGTTCGGTATTAGCTATTGTTGCAACATTGTTATTTGTTATTAACGACGCTACTATCAAGTATTTGTCTCTTAAAAATATTAAATTTTATCATTTTATCTTCTATGGAATACCAGCATATCTGGCGGTACCGTTTTACTTATTAATTTCAGGTAAATTCAAAATCAAAATGAGAGCAACAAATTATTGGATTCCACTTTCACGCGGTTTGATATTTGTTCCAATGCCGTTTTTATCTTTTTGGGCTCTTAAATATGTCTCATTAGCTGAATTCACTACATTGACAATGTCAGCACCCATTTTTTCACTAATATTTTCAGTTTTCATTTTAAAAGAGCGGCCTAATTTATTTCTTTTTTTATCCTTACTTTTTGGAGTTTTGGGAGTGTTGATGGTTATGAAGCCGGGGTTTGATAACTTTAATATCTTCTTTTTAGTCGTTCTTTTGAATGCACTTTTGATATCGTTGACTACACTTTTGGTCAATAAATTTAATGATCTTACTAGTCCAGAGGGTTACTTTGTGTATGGAGGAATTTTTGTTCATATGTTTGCGGCGATACTTTTTATATTTGATCCTAAGATGTTTGAATTCAAAACTATTATTTTGATGGTTTTTGCTTCCTTAGTGGTTAACGTTGCAATTTTTTTACTTGTTTTAGCGTTCCAAAAGGCTCAGAATTTTTATGGTTCTATTTCTTGTTTAAATTATGTACAAATTTTCTGGTCAGTAATAATTAGCGTAGCTGTATTTGGGCAAGTTTTAGATTATATTTCGACCTTTGGTGCGTTACTAATTGTGTGCAGTGGACTTTTGTCTTTGCCTGCGCAATCAAAACAAATTTCTCAATCAAACTCAGGTTAGTATCAGTTTTTGCATCCAATATTTTTTTATGCTTAACTAAGTGATTTGGTAGAGGTATTGGAGTTAAAAAAGTTATGATAGATTCTAAAGTATTTTCCGATTTACAAGGCACTGAACTTAGTGATTTTTCTAAAAAACCAACAACTCTGACAAATGGCCAGCAGGAGGCCTCGAAAGAACTTTGGGCCTCTGCTGATGGAAGGATAAGGGCTGGAGTATGGGAATGTACAGAGGGTCAGTTTACTGCTGACCGAACAAAAATTGCCGAGTATTGTCATATTATTTCAGGATCTGCGATCGTGGAAAATGAGAATGACAAGACCCGTCGTTCGATAACAACTGGGGACCTTCTAATTCTTCCAGTTGGTTGGAAGGGTACATGGACAATTACAAGTCATATGAGAAAACTTTATATATTAAGTGAATCTTGATGGTGTTAAATAATAGTTTTTGAATAAGGTTTCAGAATATGCTGACAAAATCTACAATCACAACATCTCTTGCGTTTCTAGTCTTTATTAGTAGTTTCTTTTTTGAAAAGTATAATGGTATTTTATCAAGTATCGGTCTTTTTGCTCTTTCTGGAAGTATTACTAATTGGTTGGCCGTACATATGTTGTTTGAAAAGGTACCATTTTTATATGGTTCAGGGGTAATTCCTGCTCGATTTTTAATGTTCAAAAGTGCGATTAGAGACCTTATTGTAACTCAATTTTTTGACTCAAAAAGAATAGAAAGCTTTTTGGTCAATATAAGCCCTACGTCTAATCATGAGTTTTTAAATTCGATAGACTATAATCATATATTCGATGAATTAATAGAAGCAATTACTGTGTCAAAAATAGGTTCAATGCTTCAAATGATTGGTGGTGCAAAAGCACTTGAACCTCTAAGGGAGCCAATCATCAGCAAATTAGATTCTGTAGTGAAAAAATTAATATCACAACAATTAACCGACTCAAAAAAAACTAATTTATTGAAGTCATTAACCGCTAGTATTGAAGAAATGATTGATGCACGGTTAAATGAACTTTCGTCGGAGGATGTTAAGTCTATTGTTCAAAAAATGATTAGGGAGCATCTAGGGTGGCTAGTTGTTTGGGGTGGAATTTTAGGCGGCCTCATTGGATTACTGGTGGAGCTGTGGGCGATTTAATAAAAAGCGACAATAAAGGTTTAGGATGTTAGCTTCGAACTATGACTTAGTTGGATAAATTTTAGCAATGCGATTTTTAATTTTTATTATTACAGTGATATCTGGTCTGTTATCTACCGCTTGGTCAGGTACAATAGTTGATATTAAATCAGGAAAGTTTAATTCGTTGATAGTGAGATATCGCGTAGACAATGAATCTACTAATACAAAGGTACAGTGCAGTGTCAAAAGTGAGAGTGGGGACCTGATTGGTTTGGGTATAGCTAAACGGGAAGATAAACTTACGAGTATCATGGTTGGTATTCCTGAAAAATCTCTAAATTCATTGATGGATGTGGCGTGTGAAGAAAAATAGATAAAATTGGTATTAAATAATAAATAAAACTATTTATAAGAATGGCTTTAATCGTATTATTTTTTTGCCTATAAGTCAGGATTTAATGATTAAAAAATTATTGTTTGTTTTGGTGCAATCATTTCTTAAAGTTAAGGGTTCATAAAATCGATATTAAAACTGTTAAGGTTTATGATCAGAAAAGTGATGACTATGTGAGCTTAGTGAACAGACCACCAAGCGAACCACTTATCGCTTTTGCAAAAGCTGTGAAACCAGGCGGGTTGGTCCTGGATCTTGGTTGTGGCCCAGGCATGGCGGCAGCCTTCATGCGAGATAGTGGGTTGGAGCTAAACGCAGTGGATGCTTCCAGTGCGATGATAAAAATTGCGAATGAGCGCTATAGTTTGAATGCAAAAAAAATGAACTTTTCAGATGTTTGCGGAGAAGAAGTATATGACGGTGTCTGGGCTAATTTCAGCCTTCTTCACGCAACAAAAAGAGACTTCAAGAAACATATAAAAATAATATATAATGTTCTAAAGTCTGGAGGTGTCTTCTCTATTGGAATGAAGTTGGGCATAGGTGAAAGACGCGATGATCTTGGTAGATTTTATGCATACTATAATCGCTCTGAGTTGCTCCAACTTCTAATAGATCTGGGGTTTGTTTTAAAAATGGAGTATCTTGGCGAAGAACTTGGGTTGGCTGGTACGGTTGAGCCTTGGATAACGGTGAGGTTAAATAAGTAATGGAGCATTTTTTTCATATTGGCAGTCCTTATCAAACTTAGTAGAAGTAACTTATTGTTAAAATGATTTGTTGGAGATATTTATGGAATCAAATGAAATAGTATGCGAAGCCTGTCTTCCGGATGCTCAAAAAGTATCAAATGGAGACCTTGATACTTTTCTTAATGAGAATAGTAGCTGGCAACTATTGAATGATGATGATGTGCAAAAATTGGGAAAGAGCTATAAATTTCAGAACTTTATCCAGGCACAAGGATTTACTTCAAGTATTGGCGATATGGCTGAGAAAGAGGGGCATCACCCAACTATTACATTAGAATACGGTATGGTGACTGTCAGGTGGTGGAGTCATAAAATAAGGGGGCTTCACAGCAATGACTTGTTGCTCTCGTTAAAAACGGATGAAATTTATGAGGTATGCCCAAAATGAAGATGCGCCAGCTAGGACAGTTGAAAACAGACATTTCACCAATTGGTATTGGCGCAATGTCTTTTGCAGATTTCTATGGTAAAGCAACCAACGAGCACTCTAAGGAAGTTTTGTCTACCGCGATGGATCTTGGGGTGAACCATATTGATACCTCTGATATTTATGGAATGGGTATCTCTGAAGAGCGTATTGGTCAATTCCTAAAGAAAAACCCGAGTGCAGTTGAGTTTTTTAAAATAGCTACGAAGGGTGGCATTGAGCGTGATGCATTGGGTAACAATCGGTTTAACAACTCTAAAGAACATTTAACTGAAGCTCTAGATAAATCCTTAAAAAGACTTGGTGTGGATTCTGTTGAGTTATATTATGTGCACAGACGAGAGGATGGTAGATCCATTGAAGAGGTTACTGAGACCTTGTCATCGTTTGTTAAACACGGCAAAGTAAGGCAAATTGGTTTTTCAGAAATTTCACCAAATTCATTGACAGAAGCATCAGCTGTTCATCCTATTGCAGCGGTCCAATCGGAATATTCTTTATCAACGCGGTACCCTGAGCTTGGGTTGCTGCAGCGCACTAAGGCATTGGATTGCTCATTGGTTGCTTTTAGTCCTGTTGGTCGTTCTTTGTTAACAGACAAGCCTCATGATTCTAAAAAAGCTCAAACAATGCCGTTTCTCAAAGAAAACCCTAGGTTCCTAGAACCAAATCTCAAAAAAAATATTAAGGCCTCTGAACAATTTAGGTCACTTGCGTTTGACCTTGGAGTTACGGCCGCTGGCCTTGCATTGGCTTGGCTTCTTCATGCTGGCACTCATATTTTGCCAATACCTGGAACCCGATCCGCAACCCATTTGAAGACAATGGTCGAGGGGTCAAATTTAATGCTGTCTGCTGACCATCTCGATGCTATTGATAAAGCACTACCGGTGGGGTGGGCATTTGGAGATAGATATTCAATAAATCAATGGATAGGTCCAGAAAAATACTCTTAAACCTGTATTTTAATAGCGAGATTTTAAATTGGATCTAGATTCTAATGAAATAGCTAGGGTCGTTTACCTTCTCTTAATTCTCGCTTCCGTTGGTGGATGGGTAATAGTGTCGGCAAAACGCGACTTAGGTCGAACTTTGCAAAGAGCGCTAATCTGGATTTTAATATTTTTTGGCTTTTTTGGAGCCTATGGTATCTGGGAAGACGTCTCGGGTGGTTTTAAAAAAGATAAAGAATATTCCAAAATTAGTGAAAATGTTTATCAAATCAAAAAATCTTCTAATGGACACTTCTACTCCAATGTAAGGATAAATAATAAAAATATAACTTTTCTTGTCGATACTGGTGCAACTAAAACATTGCTCTCACTAAAAGATGCACAATCAATTGGAATACCTACTGCTCGCTTAAACTTTGTGAATCCAATTCGAACAGCCAATGGTGTCAGCTATTCTGCAACTCATCGAGTTAAAGACTTCGAATGGTTTCAAAATACGCTGCAGGCTATGGATATTCAAATAACAGATGGAAACCTCTTCCAATCTTTGTTAGGCATGGATATTATTGAGCAGTCTGAAACCTTTCTCATTTCGGGAGACATTCTGGAGATTAGCTTTAAATGATTGTTTTTAATATTTAAAAATTAAATTTTGTATAAAAATAGGAAACTAATGAGAGAATATGTTAGAACCGTTCCTGACTATCCAATACCAGGAATTCAATTTCGAGATATAACCCCTTTGCTCCAAGACAGCACTCTTTTTGCTCGGGTAGTGAATGAAATGACTGAGCCTTGGAAAAATATGGAGATCGATGCGATTTTAAGCATTGAAGCTCGCGGGTTTATAATGGCTGGGGCTATAGCCTATAAACTTGGTGCCGCGTTCGTACCATTGAGGAAACCAGATAAATTACCTGGAAAAACTTTTGGTGTCTCGTTTGATCTTGAATATGGAAAGACTGAGATGCACATCCATCAGGATGCTCTTGAGAAACATGAAAGGCTTTTGATTATTGACGATCTCTTAGCGACGGGTGGAACTGCCCTTGCGGCTGTAGAGCTCCTCGAAAAATTTCCAGGAAAGACGTTANTTGGNGCAGGATTCATTATTGACTTGCCTGAACTCGGGGGTGCNCAAAGATTGGCAGAAAAAAATATTGCTATTCATTCATTAATGGAGTTTTAGTTTGGTGTCTCAGTTTATATTAATCACCTTCAGTGTGAGTGCTTCTCGGTTTTCTTAGAGCCTGATAATGTAGCGCCCTCTGTTACCGTAAAGACAATCTCGATCTCTAAATTATTATTAAAAAGGAGTGTTGCGGGAATTTCTTCGCCAAGTAAAAGTGGTCGGTTAATTCCTACTATCATAATATGAAAACTGCCCGGTTTTAAAATTAGTTCTTCATGAGCAGGGATGTCTGCCTTCATGATGTGGTTCATCTTTACAATCCCGTCATCATCTGTTGTCGTTTGATGCAGCATTGCTTTAGCTAATGTCATTGAAATACCTTTAAAAATAATTTTTACAGCGCCATGGTTTTTAATTGTAAAATAGCCAGCAGCTGATTTTGCACCCTTAAACGGTTTGCTTATAATTGGATGGTTGATTTCAACTGTCCCTTTAGTGAAATCGCGTGTGAGACCTATATTTATTGGCAAAATCATAGACATCAGTGCTAACAGAATTACAGCTATTATTTTATAAAAAATATTTAGCATTTATGACTTATACTCCCTCTTAGACTTACCTTCTTGGTGCTATCATCTGACATACTTCCATAGATAGAACAAGCTCACTTTTTTGGTTCTTCGCTTCAAAAACCATAATTATTATACCTATATTCTTGTTTGTTTTTGATAAGCGCTTTGATTTAATTTCTCTAAAAAGTGTAATTTTATCGTTGGGCCTTACAGGTTTGACCCAATTAAGTTTTTCTATGCCAGGGGATCCAAAGCTAGCAGTTTCAAGCAAGTAGCTATCACAGATTAGACGCATCATTTCCGCACAGGTTTGCCATCCACTAGCAATAATACCACCAAAAATTGACTGAGTGGCCTCTTCGTCATTTGTATGGAATAATTGTGGATCATATTCTTTTGCAAAAGATATAATAGTATCTTTTGCAAACACTTTTGAACCAAGTTCAGTTTTTTCGCCAGGAATAAAATCCTCCCAATAATATTTAATTGTCACGTATACCTCTCTGAATGTTTATTTATATTTTTGTCCTTACATTAATTTTGCTAGGCAGCTAGTGGTTTTTGTTGAGTCAAAAAATAATTAAGATAGGTTTTTTATTTAAATTTTCACCTTTGCTTTTGTAGTTATTCGTGGGAATGTAGTAAATACCAAATAGGAGTAAGAACCTTGAACAATCAAAAAATTGATCGTAAAATTGCAGTGATTTTTGCTACAGATGTCGTGGGCTTTAGTACGTCTATGGAGGTAGATGAAGACCAGACGTTGAAGAATTTTCGGGCATGCAAAAATATTTTAGAAGATCTATTTACGGAACATAGTGGGCGCATTTTTAATACTGCTGGTGACTCTGTTTTGGCAGAATTTTCAAGTGCTGTGTCAGCAGTAATTTGTGCCAGCGAGTTTCAAAAGCTCATTCAGGAACGCAATAACTCTAGTTCTCTTCCTCAAAATGGTAAAATGGAATTCAGAGTCGGCTTAAATATGGGCGATGTTATAGTAGAGGGTACCAACCTTTATGGTGATGGAGTTAATGTGGCCGCTCGTTTAGAAGCACTTGCTCAGCCGAATGGTATCTGCCTATCTAAGAGTATCCATGATTTTGTAAATAAAAAGACAGAGTTTTTGTTTGATGATTTAGGCGAACAGAAAGTTAAGAATACGAACGTTCATGCATTTGATATTGTCGTCGATCCTAATGCCAAGAGACGTGAGAAGGTAAATGTGGAGAAACCTGCAGAGCAGGAGTCTAAACCACCTGCGATAGCTGTGCTGCCCTTTTTAAATATGAGTGGAGATCCAGAACAAGAGTACTTTGCTGACGGTATTACCGAAGATATTATTTCTAATCTTTCTCTATGGAAAACATTTCCAGTCATTTCGAGAAATTCGAGCTTTAGTTTCAAGGGACAGTCAATTAAGGCGTCCGAGATAGCTGAAAAGTTAAATGTAAGATATATCGTCGAAGGCAGTGTTCGAAAAGGTGGCAATAAAGTTCGTATCTCAGCTCAGTTGATCGATGCAACGTCAGACGCAAATTTATGGTCAAAACGATGGGATAAATCATTAGATGATATTTTCGAGGTTCAAGACGAGGTTTCATCTGCGATTGCTGCAATGGTTGCTCCGGTCGTAAAAGGGCAGGAGCAAGTAAAGCTGGCAGCTCGAAAAAGTGTAAATATGACGGCTTGGGATTATTACCTTAGGGCTTTAAGTGCCTTTAATAATGATGAGGGCTCTGATACCGTAACCGAGCTTTGTGACAAATCGATCGAATTGCAGTCAGATATTTCAGATCCCTACGTACTTTATTGTCGTGTTCTGGTAAATGATATTCTTAATGGTGACAGTGACATGCAGGCAAAACGTGCGGATAACGAGGCGAAGTTACATAAGTTTGCAAAAATCGCTTATGAATTAGACGGTGAGAATCCTGATGCTGTGATCGTTTACAGTCGCTCTTTTAATATTAAAAAGGATTATGATAAAAGAATTGAGTTGGCAAAAAAAGCTATTGAATTAAATCCTAATCATGCTGGTGCTAATTTTGATTATGGTCTTGCTATCACTAATTTAGGCGACTTTGAAGGAGCCTTGGCNAGCATTACAAAAGCAATGGAGTTAAACCCAATGCAACAAAGAAACTTTAAGAATTTTCTTCCACTGGTCTATATTGGTCTTAAAGATTTTGAGTCTGCGATTAAATGCTATGACGAATCTGAGGAAAATGGCCCTTTACAGACTGGGGTTAAGAGTATGAAGGCCGCTGTTCTAGGTCACTTAGGCAGAATCGACGAAGGTAAAGTCGTGTTAGCTGAATATCTTGAGGTGCGTACTGCGGTAAAGACATTAAAGGACTACGAAAACTTCGCTCCAACGATAATAAAAAGTATATTACTGGAGGGTTTGGAAATATTGGGACTGCCAAAAGGCTAATGGCAAAAAACGCTTATAGAAGTAAAACTTCTTGATTCAGTGACCAAATTTTCATATAAGATAAGTTGTATCGGGAGACATTGTAATTAATCTCAAGGCCGAAGGAGCAACCGCCTCGGAAACTCTCAGGCAAAAGGACCGATACTGAGTAAAACTCTGGAGAGAGACCTTTAAGGTCCGCCGAAGGGATAACAATCTCAGGCAAATGGACAGAGGAGGCGTGAAAATGGTGACCATAAGTCACCGTATGGAAGGTTGAAAAATTACCTTTGGAGTAGCGCTATAATGAATGACATGAAAAAGACGATTTTGTTTGATTTGCACGAGAGCTTAAGGGCAAAATTTGTCTCATTCGCTGGGTATCAGATGCCAGTACAATATCCTAGTGGCGTAATGAAGGAACATCTTCATACCAGGTCCGCAGTAGGCTTGTTTGATGTAAGTCACATGGGACAAATTAAAGTCAGTTCAAATACAGGTGGTTTGCGTGAAACTGCGGCCTGTTTAGAAGAACTTTTGCCAAGTGATTTATTTGGATTAGAAGAAAATAGACAGTGTTATTCTTTTTTAACAAATGAGCGTGGGGGGCTTTCTGATGATTTAATGATAGCCAATCGTGGGGATCACTTTCTTATTGTTGTGAATGCATCTCGGAAGATCGATGACTTTAATTATTTAAAGTATAAGATTGGGGATAGGTGTAGAATGGAATTGCTTGAGGATAGAGCACTATTGGCTCTGCAAGGGCCGTTGGCAGGAGAGGTCTTAGAAAAATACTCCAAAGAGTTTTCTGGAATGTTTTTCTTAGATGTAAGAACTGTGAGTCTATTAGGTTCTGAATGTTGGGTTTCGCGATCTGGTTACACTGGAGAAGATGGGTTTGAGTTATCAATACCCAATAAAGATGTTGATCGAATTGCGAAGGAGCTTCTTTCCAATAGTGAGGTGATGTCAATCGGTCTGGGGGCAAGAGATAGTCTTAGGCTTGAGGCCGGTCTTTGTCTATATGGGCACGATTTAAATGAAAAAATTACTCCGATCGAAGCGTCGTTGAACTGGGCTATTCATAAGGAACGAAGAATCGGCGGACGTAATATGGGTGGATTTATTGGTGATGAAGTTATTCTTTCTCAACTAGAAGAAGGTAGTAATATAAAACGAGTAGCATTGCTTCCGGTCGATCGTGCCCCAATGAGAGAGGGTTGTCTTTTATTTGAAACGTCTGAAAGTACCAAAAGCATTGGCCATATTACTTCTGGTGGATTTAGCCCAACATTGCAAAAACCAATATCTTTAGCTTACATTCAAATTGAATTAGCAACCGAAGGCCGTGAGATTTTTGCAGAGGTGCGTGGAAAGCGGATGATTGCGATTGTTTCCAAACTTCCGTTTGTGCGCACTAAATATAAATTAAAGAAAAAGGAGTAGGCAATGAAATATACTGAAGAGCATGAATGGCTGAGACTTGAAGGACAAGTTGCAGTGGTGGGAATTACAGAACATGCGGCAGAACAACTTGGGGATTTAGTCTTTGTTGAGCTACCAGAGATTGGTACTGAAGTTTCAAAGGATGATGAGGTTGTGGTGATAGAGAGTGTGAAGGCGGCCTCTGATATACTTGCACCACTTTCCGGTAAAATTTTAGAAGTTAATGAGTCCATAGTTGAAGATCCTAGTTTAGTTAACTCTGATCCTGCTGGCCAAGGTTGGTTTTTTAAAATTGAGGTTCAAGATATGGGAGCCTTAGACATGATGATGTCTAAGGATGAATATGATAAGTTTATAAGCTAAAACAACAGATAGAATTTTTGAGTTGGGAGTATTGTATGCCGTTTAAACCTACAAGCTATTTACCGTATGATTTCGCGAACAGGAGACATATTGGTCCGTCGGTAGAGGAAATTTCAGATATGCTGGAGTTGTTAGGAGTGAAAACTCTTGATGAGCTAATTGATGACACTGTACCAAATAAAATTCGTCAGACGACTCCCCTTAAGTGGGAACGCGCTAAATCAGAGCGAGAAGTCTTATACCACTTAAGGCAAACTGCTTCAAAAAACAAAGTGCTTATTTCTTTAATAGGGCAAGGCTATCACGGGACCGTGACACCGCCCGCGATACAACGAAATATCCTAGAAAATCCAGCGTGGTATACTGCTTATACACCCTATCAACCTGAGATCGCTCAAGGTCGATTAGAGGCACTTTTGAATTTTCAAACGATGGTCTCTGATTTAACTGGTCTTGATATAGCCAATGCGTCTTTGTTAGATGAAGCGACTGCCGCTGCCGAGGCTATGGTCATGGCACAACGAGTGTCAAAGTCTAAGTCGAACAGACTTTTTGTGGATGAAAATTGTCACCCACAAAATATTGCTGTTTTGAAGACGAGAGCAGAACCAATTGGTATAGAAATAGTTGTAGATAGTGTCGAAAAAACAGATTTTAATGATAATATTTTTGGTGCGATCTTCCAATATCCGGGTACATATGGAAGCCTTAATGACTTCTCCCAGCAAATTGAGGCGTTGCACTCATCTGGTGGAATTGCCATCATTTCTGCGGATATTCTGGCACTGACTATATTGAAGGAGCCTGGCGCAATGAATGCGGATATTGCAATTGGCTCAACACAGCGCTTTGGTGTTCCTGTCGGTTTTGGAGGACCGCATGCGGCATACATAGCAACCAAAGACGCATATAAAAGGTCACTTCCTGGTCGTATCGTTGGGGTGTCCGTTGATAGCAGAGGAAATAGAGCCTACCGGCTAGCGCTTCAAACTCGAGAGCAGCATATAAGAAGAGAGAAAGCTACTTCGAACGTCTGCACAGCACAGGCGTTACTGGCTGTTATGGCTTCTATGTATGCAGTGTTCCATGGCCCGGAGGGGCTCAAAGCGATAGCGCAGAGGATTCATCGTAAAACTGTGCGTTTGGCTATTGGTTTGGAAGAGGCGGGATTTGATTTAGGACAAGATAATTTTTTTGATACTATAACTGTTGATGTTGGAAGGGCTCAAAATGTTATTATGAGAGCAGGTGTGAGCGAGGGTATTAATTTCCGTAAGGTGGGTGATACAAAAATTGGAATTACTCTTGATGAGCGTACTCGTCCAGAGACAGTTGAATCTGTCTGGAGAGCGTTCGGTATTGAACGTAAAGATTCAGATTTTGATCCTAATTATCGAATACCTGAGAGTCTTATTAGAAAAACAGAATACTTAACACATCCAGTTTTTCATATGAATAGAGCTGAGCAAGAGATGACACGGTATATGCGGCGACTTTCTGATCGGGATCTAGCGCTTGATAGAGCTATGATTCCGCTAGGTTCGTGCACAATGAAGCTGAATTCAGCTGCTGAAATGATGCCAGTGAGTTGGCGTGAGTTCTCACTAATTCATCCTTTCGCTCCAAAAGATCAAACCCTAGGGTATATGGAGATGATAACTGATCTGTCAGATAAATTGTGTCAAATTACAGGTTATGATGCGATATCGATGCAACCAAACTCTGGTGCCCAAGGCGAATATGCGGGTTTATTAACAATTCGGTCATATCATAAAAGCAATGGTGAGGCGCATAGAAATATCTGCTTAATTCCAGATTCTGCCCATGGTACGAACCCAGCGTCAGCTCAAATGGTTGGATATAAAGTAGTTCCAATATCTTCTCTTGATAATGGAGATATCGATTTAGTTGACTTTGCAACTAAAGCTCAAGAGCACTCGGGTAATCTTGCTGCATGCATGATCACTTATCCATCGACCCATGGAGTTTTTGAAGAAACAGTAACAGAGGTGTGCAAAATCACTCATGACTATGGTGGTCAGGTTTATATTGATGGTGCAAACATGAATGCTATGGTTGGTATCTCCCAGCCTGGAAAGATTGGTGGTGATGTAAGCCATCTAAATTTACATAAAACTTTTTGTATTCCTCACGGTGGTGGAGGTCCAGGTATGGGCCCCATTGGGGTTCGGTCACATTTAAAGCCGTTCTTACCAAAAGATCCTAATTCACAAGATACGGATAATGCTGTATCCGCTGCTGCCTTTGGATCGCCTTCACTATTACCAATTAGTTGGGCCTATATTTTAATGATGGGTGGTGAAGGGCTGACTCAAGCAACTAAAATAGCTATTTTAAACGCTAATTATATTGCAAAGCGCTTAAGTGGCTCATTTAAAGTGCTCTTCAAGGGACCAAGTGGCCGAGTAGCACATGAATGTATAATTGACACGAGGCCAATGAAAGAAAAAAGTAATGTAACGGTGGATGATGTTTCAAAGCGGCTTATTGATTGTGGGTTTCATGGTCCTACTATGAGCTGGCCAGTGCCAGGAACTTTGATGGTGGAGCCAACAGAATCAGAGACAAAATCTGAGATTGATCGGTTTTGTGACGCAATGCTTGCAATTTATTCTGAATATGAGGACATCGAGTCAGGAAAAATTGATGCTGAAAATAATCCCCTGAAAAACGCTCCTCATACGGTTGAAGACTTAATTGGTGATTGGAATCGGCCCTACAGTCGAGAGCAAGCCTGCTATCCGCCAGGAGCTTTTCGGGTTGACAAGTATTGGTCACCTGTGAACCGAGTTGATAATGCTTATGGTGATAGAAATTTGGTCTGCTCCTGCCCATCCATGGAAAGCTACAAATAGAGGTAGCTTTTAAGAATTTATTTTGAATATGAAAACTCTTTGATCCAAGGCTCGAGGGTTTCAATTATGCAACTAAGGTTTTTTGAATAGTTTTTCCATCGACCGTCTGCGTGGCTATATAGTTTTTCTGTAACTTGACTGTAGCTTGGGGTCTTTATTTGGCTTCTAGCCAGGCCAGTTTTATGAAATTCAAGCATTTTTGGTTCCCAACTTAAGTCAAGAAAATTCACTATTTTCTTCGAAGTTCCCTCCAGGTCAGAGATTAAATTCTCATACTTAACTATTTCAATATTCATATAAACATTTTTTAAATATACCGTCCAAAGTTTCATTATATTTGAGTATAAATTTGCGGTATTTGTTAGATCTAAGAAATTTACCATAGCCGCGTTTAATTCAAAATTCTGCATGAAACAGCTTAAGACGCAATCGCAGGGATGTCTTAGCATAAAAATGAATTTAGCGTTTGGAAATATTGCGTTTATTATGGGTACATGTATGAGATTTAAAGGAAACTTATCAACGATAACTTTTTTACTTTTATAATTCGGACAACACTTTTCTAATTCGGCGATATAAATTTTTCTTAAAGCGTCTAGCGTATTTTTCGATAATGATGCTATTACTTTATGGTCAATAGGTTTACCAAGGTGAGCAACAACGGTGTCAACAATAGGTTTCTCCTCAATCACATTAATCATTGGATGACTGCGGAGGACAGTGTCAAGCAAAGTTGTTCCGGACCTTGGGAAACCAATAAGAAAGATTGGAGTTATGGCCCTTTTTACTAAATCTGGTCTTTGAGTTCTCAGATCTACTTCTTTAAAGTTCTCCGTCAGCCTTACAACATTTTGTATGTAACCTTCACCACAAATTCCAGTTGCCTCAGCTAGTGTTTCGACATTAGTATTCATTGACTCAAAGTTTAAGTAGGCTTTCGGGTAATCTCCTGTATGGTCAAAGCTTTTTCCCATAAGCTCATGTAAAACCGTCACTTTAGCTTTTGTAAGTTTATTAAGAGGTACCCTTCTGAGGATTGAAAGACATTCTCTATAATTTTTTTTCCTAAATTCTAATTGACCTTTTTTTAGTAGGATTGAGGGGTTATTCTTTGTGGCTACTAAAGCAATCTCAATTATTTCCTCAAATTTCTCCAGTTTATTTGTTTTGTCATAGATTTCGCATAAATTATAATAAGGCTCAACGGTTTTTGAATTAAAAAAAATTGCTAGTTTGGTGTGATAAATAGCCTTTTCTAACTGATCAATTTTAAAATAGAGCTTTCCTATATTCGTGTGTACTTCGGGGTTCATATTCTTAATTGATAAAGCTTGAATAAAAGCTTTCTCGGCTGCATGACTTTTGCTTTGGCCGTCTAATGCTAAACCTAAGTTGTTAAATGCCTCAGAGTTATAAGGATCAAGTTTTTGTGCATTAATCGCAGACAGTTCTGCTTTTTTAAAATTTAAGTTATCGTTGTAAACTTTTGCAAGATTGCAATGGTAAACTGGATTTTGAGGTTTTGCCTCTATTGCTAAAATATAAATTTTTATAGCCTCATCAAAGTGACCTATATCTCGCAATACATTAGCTTTATTATTTAAAAAACTCGCATTTTTAGGTGCTTGTCGAATGGCTTCATTATAGTACTTTAGTGATAAATCCCAATTTTTCAAAGAGCGATAGATAATACCAAGAGTGTTTGAGAGATCTGGATTAGATCTGTTACGTTTGCTTAGTTTTAAGCCTTTCGCCAAAGCGTCTTTCTTTTTTCCATTTTTAAAAAGATCAATAATAATTGATAACTCAGTTTTAGTAGCTATGGCAAATACTCTTCAATTTTATAAAAATTATATGATGAAGTTTGACACATTCAGATGCCTATAACAAGGTATTGTGATAGAGTAATGTTTGAAGTAGAAAACAGTTCATTTAAGTGATTAAATGTGGATCTTGAGCAATGAAAACAAAGGATACAATTTTATTAATTCATGGGTTTGGAAATAATTTTAGAGTATGGGATCAATATATCGATTTTTTCCAGAAGAATGGATTTGACGTTGTCGCCCCAAATCTTAGGTTCCATGCACCTGATGAGTCAATTTTGGGCCTGGAGAATGTAAGCTTGGTGGACTATGTCGATGACTTAGGAGCGGTCATCAAAACTATGAAAGCTGAACCCATTATAATGGGTTACTCAATGGGTGGGTTAATAACTCTCAAGCTTTTGGAACGTGGTTTTGGAAAAATGGGAATTTGCCTGGCGCCAGCAGCGCCAAGAGGTATTAATGCTCTCTCAATTTCCGTATTGCGGTTATTCTTTAGAAACTTATTAGTTTGGAGATTCTGGAAAAAAGTCCATGCCCCTCGATTTTCAGCTGCCTATTTTGGAGCATTGGGACATTTGCCTAGACCTGACGCTCAAGCAATATTTGATCGGATTTCTTCTCATGAGTCTGGGCGAGTAGGTGCTGAGATTGGATTTCCAGTATTTGATCCATACAGAGTTTCTGAAGTTGATGAAAAAAAAATTAAATGTCCAGTATTAGTGATAGGTTCATATAAGGATAAAGTAACTCCCGTCAGAATAGCACGAAGTGTAGCAAAAAAATTACTTCGAGTATCAGATTATAAAGAATACTCAACTTTTGGACATTGGCTTATGACTGGAAAAGAGTTTTCTATAGTATCCGATCATTGTCTTTTATGGATTCAAGATAAACTTGCGAAAAATTAATCGTAAAATTATGCTAGTCCATCATATACGTTAGTTTAAATGATTAAGGAAAATCAACTTTGGATTATTTCAGCTATATCGAAAGCGTAAACACATATTTTGTCGATCTAACACAAACCTATAGTGATGAGATTTCACTAGCATTTGTAGCGACTTTGTTAGTCTTATTTGGTGACAAAATAAACTCATTTGTTCGACGGCGCGTAATAAAGTGGTTCCTTTTAATAAGAATATTTATATTTGTTCTCCTCTGTGCGGTCGGTTATGGAGTCATTACAGTTACTATACATCCTTTAGTGCATGTCTGGTTTTTGAGAATCCCTCGTGATTATTCATTTATGATCGTTGTTATAAGCTTCATCATCCTTGGTGTATTGGCTGAAAGAAAAAAAATTATGTAATATGAATCAATATATTTAATTTCAAAAAGGATTTGAAATAATGAAAAAGCTTGACTTAACTGCTAACCCAATTTTTTTAGTTGCACTTGAAGTTGAGTTGCCTCCTTCAGGTTTTCCCAACTTAAACATCCAATATACAGGTGTTGGTAAAGTGAATGCAGCTTATCATACAATGAAAAGTATTCAGACCTATAAGCCTACTATGGTAATAAATTTTGGATCTGCCGGTGCTGTTAGTTCTGATATTTCTGGCTTAGTTCAAGTGAGCAGAGTGATACAGAGAGATATGGATGTCCAAGGCTTAGGTTTTGAGCTAGGGCAGACTCCTTTTGAAATTGGTGAGGATAGCTTTGAATTGGAAGATTGCTCAAAAATTGACAATAATCATGATGGGATAAAAGTCTCATGCAGCACTGGTGATAATTTTGTTTCAGAAGAACCAAAATTGACTTCGGATATTGTAGATATGGAGCTTTATGCTATAGCGAAAATATGCTCACGCGAAAGCGTTCCACTATTTTCATGGAAATATATTTCTGATAAGGCTGACGGGAACTCCCCAAAAGACTGGGAAAGTAACGTAAGCCGTGGAGTTGAAGCTTTTAAAAATATTGTTTTATCCCAATTCACTTAAACAGCTAGCTGAAGCTTTACTTTTGGGTGACGCTGTTTTTTAAGACACCCAATCCAGATGCAGAAAATTCTAAAGTATCGTTTGTTTTTAAGAATCTTTGGGGATTTTGAGATGCGCCAGTACCTTCAGGTGAACCTGTCGCTATAATATCGCCTGTATTTAAAGGTATAGTGTTGGAAATATATGATAAAATTTCATTTATATTAAAAAACATGTTTTTCGTGCTTGAACTTTGCACAACTTTTCCATTAAGTCGCGTCTCTAAATGGAGATCATTAAAATCTTTAACTCGATCTTTCGTAACAATAGATGGGCCACATGAACTCGAGCGATAAAAATTCTTTCCTGAATGAATACTGTGTTTTTGCCAATCACGCACTGATCCATCATTAAAGAGTGTGTACCCAAAAACATAATCCATCGCATCTTCCGGCGTTATTTTGTATCCTTGTTTACCTATAACTATTGCGATTTCGCCTTCATAATCAAAACTATTGTTCGCTAATCCTTCTGGGAGACACAGTGATTGGTTGTGTCCTACGAGTGTTTCGTGGAATTTTGAGAAAGTAATAATGTTGTCAGGTTTAGTGGTTAAAACATTTTCATAATGCTTGGGATAATTTATGCCTACACAAATAATCTTATTAAATTTTGAAACTGGTGGTAAAAAATTTATTGAATTTAATGAATATTTACGTTCTCTTGCGATGAAGTTTGATTCAGATAAAATGGAATCATCCTGAGGCATTATACTCATTAGGGTGGGATACTTCGCTTTTATCTCAGGGTTTACTTCATAAAAATAGTTATTTTTTAAAAGTCCATAAGTTTCTTTCCCGTGAATTTCCGCTATGACTAAATTCATTTTATTAACTCATCATCTTTTCTTTATTGATTATAAAAGACGTAATAGTTTCGTTATAGGGAGTTTGGACTCCCATGGACTCACCTAATTTAACAACCATACCGTTAATCGCATCTATTTCGGATAAGCGATGATTTTCATGGTCAAGTAACATTGATGGTTTCGCTTTAGGCATTCGATTTCCAAAATCAGTCACATGTTTTTCAGGATCAGTAAACGAAAACGAAACAGTTCGTTTTATGCCAAGTTTATAAGCTTCTTTCATGCAACCTAGTGCAATCTTCCAATATTTTTTATTATCCATTAACTCACCTATAGTAATTTGGAACGCAGTACATGGGCCACTGAATGTGACGTTACACAGAAATTTTTCCCAAACTAACTGATCTATGTCTTCAAAAGCTTTGGCATGAAAGCCACTTTCAGTCCAAACAGTCGTTAAAAAAAGTACACGATTGAAGTCAGTTTGGACCATTTCTCCAAGTCTAATTAGACTCATNGAGTTATGATGGANATGCCCNGGCCCTACTACNGAAGCACCAAAGCCCTCTGCTACCCCTATAAATAAATTTTCAGCCTTAAGATGCTTTGCAATTATATCGCCAGAACCTAAACCGTTTTGTATTGTTATTATCAGTTCATCGTCCTTAATAAACTGAGAAAGTTCTTTTGCGACAATCTCTACTTGGGAAGTTTTGGTCGCAATTATGTAGAGCTCTGATCCCTTGGCAGCATTAATATCAGTCGACACTTCAATATTTTTAATCCTTCTTTCACCACTTGCCCCATTAACATAAAGTCCATTTTCTTTAATTTCGGATACGTGATCTTTCCATTTATCGATCATACAAACATTATGACCGTGGTCAGCCATTAACGCTGCATAAATTGACCCCATTGCACCACCACCAATTATTGCGATTTTCATTATATCTTTACCATTGGGCTTTACCGTGTCTGAGATATTATATTAAATATTTTTAACAGTTATTAGTGTATCAGCATTAAATTATTGTAAAAGCTTATAAATGTTAAGTTTTTCTTACGAAGAGGAATTTAGATCAATTTATTACTATCATTTATTACAATTATATTTTTTTAATAATAAGTGTCAAAGGTTTGACGCTTATTATCGTTTAAGTATTATGTAAAAAAAACTGAAACTCATACGAGTTTCAGTTTAAGTTTAGGGAGGTTTTACATGAATATGTAAAACAAAGCATAATTGGTGCCAAAGTATAAATTTTTTTAAGTATATTTTCAGTGCTAATTATTCTATACTTAAAGATAACTAAGCTGAATATTTTTTTTGCTTTTATGCTATAGAAAATTAGCCATTAAATTTGTGGATTTAAAAATATTATTAATTACTGTTATCTAATCATAATTTTTGTTGTTTCCTCCTGTTCGAAGATGGACGCTCAATACTTAGTGTGTAGTTTAGCTCAAAATGTTGATCCTTTTATCTGCTATGGTATCTTGGACAAATGAGTTCTTTATAATTTTGGAAGGTTCTATGAAAAAAAAAAATTTGATCATATTCAACGACATTTTAATGGAGGAGAGGTTATTTATGAGATTGGTGATAGATCTGAGTTGCTATATTTAATTCATAGCGGCACTGTAAGTATTAGAACACGTCATGGCTTAGAGGTGGGGGTACTGAATGATGGGGAAATCTTTGGTGAAGTTGGGCGGGTTATCGGTTCCCCTAGAACAGTGACCGCAAAAGCAAAAACAAATTGTACTGTTTATGAAATTGATTGGAGTAATCTTCAAACTAAGCTTGATGGGGCGGATGCTGTTCTCGTAGCGATCATAAGGGGGCTTTCATTGCGAATTGGTGACGCCAATGAGCTCGCTGAAAAATACTGGCGAGACTTATCAATTTACAAATCTCTAGAATAAAGAAAATGCATTGAGTCACAAAAAAAACGTCTAACACGGTTTATCTTTAACCCACTAAGGTATGCTCTAAATTGAAGTTGAAATCCAATTTTTCTTATCTGTGCAAATCATCATTTATGGGTATAGCGCATCGCGGAGCAAGTAACCTTTCATTGGAGAATACCCTAGATGCTTTCTCTGTGGCACATAAGCTAGGTTTTAATAACTTTGAGTTAGATGTCCAGTTGTCAAAAGATGGTGTAGTCTTTGTATGTCATGACAATAATTTGAAAAGATTGATTGGTGAAGATCGACTACTTAGTAACTTGTCAAGCTCAGATATCCGTTCATTTGAGGGTACTTATGGTTACAAAATTCCAACTTTATTAGAAATTTTGGAGGAATTCCCTGAATCACAACTTAATATAGATGCAAAATCGTGGAAAGTTGTAAATCCTTTATGCCAAGTCATAAAAACAACAGAGGCATACAATCGAATTTGTATTGGTGGTTTTAATGATTTTCGCATTTATCGAGTTATCAAGAATCTTAATCCACTAGTCTGTTACAGTCCTGGTCCTTTAGGGTGCTTATACTTTTATTTTTGTTTTCTAATTAATCGCATACCTAAACTGAGAGCAGGCTGCCTGCAGCTACCAGAATCTTTCCTCGGGCATTCATTTCTTTCGAAAAATTTCGTTGAGTTTGCTCATAAAAGTGGGTTACTAGTTCACATCTGGACAATAAATGAGGAGTCTCGAATGAGGTCGCTAATTGAGGTTGGTGTAGACGGCATAATGACTGACAATTGTGTTGGCTTGAAAAAAGTTATGATGGAGTATAATCTTTGGAGCGTTTGACACTTCTTTATAAAGCTTTGCTTCGTCATATGTTGAAGGGGATTGTTTTTGAACACTTATCCTTTCTAAAACCTAGGAGAATTCTTGAGGTGTGTTGGTCTAAGCTCTCTATAAGATTATATCCGTTTTACCCTGTAATTCTTATATTGGGTTGTTTTTTCAATCCCACTATTACTTCAGCTGAAACATCGTTAGAGTTCTATGGGGGTTACCAAACGTCTCCCCACAGCGTTGTAAGTGGTAGATACTCGCAAGGTTCAGTAGAAGAAAATTCCTTTGTGCCATTCAAATTTACTGCTGGCTGGAAGGGTAATTCTTTTTCAATGCCACCATATTATGGTTTAAGGGTGACTAAATGGAATATGAACAGAGGCTGGGGACTAGATTTTAATCACTCAAAGGCATACGCTGATCCTGCTACGTTGTTAAAGAGTGGCTTTAATCGTCTTCAGTTTACCGATGGATTGAATAATTTGACTGTCCATCAACAAAGAAAGTTAAAGTCAATTTCAGGTAACCTTATTCCGTTCTATGGTTATGGCATTGGAATGATTATACCTCACGTGGAGGTGCAATCTAACATAAATAGTCCTCTGACATTTGAATATCAGTACGGTGGTCCAACGGTGGCTATTAATGGTGGTTTTAAACTTCCCTTGAAAAAAAATAAATTTCTTTTTGCTGAGTATAAATTTACCGCTTCTTGGCTAGACGTTGGATTAAATGGAGGCGGAAGCCTAAGCACAAGGATTTTTACAAATGCGTTAAATCTTGGGTTGGGTTTTGATTTTTAAAAGTCTACAATCTTAACGAAACAAATTAAATATGAAAAATCGAAATTTTAAGGGTTCACTTTTCTATGTTATCTTTGGTAGGTTACGCTTCGTTATCGCTAATTATAGTTCTATTTTTGAAACCATTTTTGAACATAGATAGAAGTATAGCAGCATATTGTTTTCCGTTTGGCTTAATATATATAGTTCTGCTTGTTTCCGCAGACCAACAGATGTTTGAATACGGCTGGCATCGTTATCTAGGTATTAGTCTTGGTGTTTTGTGTGAAGTTATATTTATCATTGGGTTAGTTAGGAGCATCCGAAATTAACGTTTTTAAGAGTATCATTCTGATTATAATAAAACTGAAGTTAAAACTACCGATAAAGTAGTATCATTTTTACAAAAGATTAAATAATGATTGGAGAAAAGAATGGCATTAATTACTCTTAGACAACTTCTAGATTGTGCAGCTGAATCTGGCTTTGCTGTTCCAGCATTTAATATAAACAATATGGAGCAAGGTCTCGCTATATTGAAGGCTGCCAAAGACACCGACTCGCCCGTTATTTTGCAAGCAAGTCGAGGGGCAAGGTCATATGCTGGAGATATAATGCTTTCTCACATAGTCATTGCTCTTTCAGAAATGCATCCAACAATACCAATATGTCTTCATCAAGACCATGGCAACGATGAGAAAACATGCTTTTCTGCGATCAGGCATGGTTTTACCTCAGTCATGATGGATGGTTCTTTGCAGAGTGACATGAAAACACCGTCTAATTATGATTATAATGTAAATATTACTGCAAAAGTAACCTCGGTGGCTCACTTAGTAGGTGCTTCAGTTGAGGGAGAGCTTGGGGTGCTAGGTAGTCTTGAAACAGGTGAAGCTGGTAAAGAGGATGGATCTGGAGCCGAAGGAAAGTTGAATCAAGAGCAGCTTCTAACGGATCCAATGCAAGCCTGTGATTTTGTTAGCAAGACTCATATTGATGCACTTGCTATTGCTTGCGGGACTAGTCATGGAGCATATAAATTCAGTCGGAAACCTGATGGTGAAATACTAGCAATGAAAGTTATTGAAGAGATACATGAAAAAATTCCGAATACTCACTTGGTTATGCATGGATCATCTTCGGTTCCACAGTATTTACAAGATCTAATAAATGATAATGGAGGTGAAATGCCTCAAACCTATGGGGTCCCAGTAGAAGAGATCGAGCGAGGGATAAGTTATGGGGTTCGTAAAGTAAATATTGATACAGATTGTCGTATGGCGATCACTGGACAATTTAGAAAGATTGCAAAAGAAAATAAAAAAGAATTTGATCCAAGGAAGTTTTTAATCCCTGCAATAAATGAAATGACTAATTTGTGTAAGGATAGATTTGAGCGTTTTGGTACGGCAGGAAAAGCTTCAGCGATAAAAGTAATTTCAATGGATGATATGGCTACACGTTATTTATCTGGCGATCTGAAACTAGTCTAGCTTATTGAATAAAGCTTATCTAGTATCGATGACTAGGGATAATTCAGTTGGGTAGTATATCGGTAACACTGCAGCTAGAACAAAAGAAGTCGAAAAGAATTTAATTGGAGGTACTTTGGTTATTGCTGGAACGTACGATCTCTACTGCTCTAAAATGATAGTGACTACTATTGGGAAGCAATTGAGATCCTGCTGCAAGTTATGGAGAATAATAGGGACGAAATAGCATTGATATTAACCAAACATAAAGCTCAAATCGGAAATTTTGGGAATACAACCCTAAATTTCGTTCTCGCATAGCTTGTTACATCAAATTTCTAGATTATATACGTGATGAATTTTTCAAAATAGTAACAAAATACCCTTATAGCAAAACTATAAAAGAGCGTCAAAAGCTATTATTGCCCACCACGAATACATAATGCTTCGCCGGGATGAACACCACTTTGCAAATGCCCATTTTATAATAAACCCGAAAAAAAGAGCTAGATTGAGTCACGCAAATAGAATGTTTTGAGCGGCATCGGGATTACTAAATGTTTAACAAGTTAGTACGATCGATGAAATTTATATATTATCTAGCAGAGTTTTCTTAGGTGGGATTGATAACTTTTAAAAGTCTTCTGTTGGATCAAAAAGTTCAATTTCTAAGAGTTCATTTTCGGATCCCATTTTTTTTGATTGTTGAAGGTAGGTCAGGCGGCTTGAAGAATAGCTATCGCTAGATTCATATAACAGTGAGTCAACCACGTTTGAATATTCGTATCGGCTATTAATAATGTTCACAATTTCAAAAGTCGCAAAACTAAGACTTGCAATAGGACTAGATAACATCAAGAGGGGATTAACGGTATAATCTGACACAAGTCCTACAGATCCTCTTATAGAGCTTGGCCCAACGAAGGGCAATTCCAGATACGGTCCAGTTGGAACTGACCAATAGGCGAACGTCTCGTCAAACTCTGTCCTTTCTGGAAACAAATTGAATCGCGAGGCGATATCAAATAATCCTAGCATGCCGACCGTGCTATTTATTATAAATCGGCTTACATCTACAGACGCTTTAGAAAATTGGCCTTGAACCAAATGATTTGTAAAATGCTTGGGTTCTTGTAAGTTTCCATGGAACGTGGCTGCACTTAATCTAATAGATTGATGTATTATACCACCGTATACTTGCGAGGCTGGTAAAAGAGCAACTTTATCTAATGTTTTATTAAGCGAATGCACTTTTCTGTTATAACTCTCAAACGGATCATTAACATTTGAGGTCCTATCTTCTCCTAAGTGTGCTGAACAGTTCACTAAAAAAAGGCACAATAATACTTTAAGTATAATATTTTTAGTTTTTACAAATGAGTATGATTTTTTCATTAGTATTAATTGTTCGTTTCAATTTGTCTGTAATTTAAAGTTTTCACGTCTGCTCAATTATCATTCTCGTAATAACACCTTACTATTTTTATTCTATTGAATCATTTTAGACAAGACAGTGCTTGAAAGTTAATGTAAAAAGCAGTCACTTTGTGAAAAAATAACATTCTTTCTTTTAGAAAGCGATTTACTGATGGAAATCAGACTCTACGATACAAAAGCGAAAAAGAAAGCTGTTTTTAAGCCTATTAATCCTGCAGATATAAAGTTTTATGTCTGTGGACCTACGGTATACGATAGGGCACATATTGGAAATGCACGACCAGCTGTTGTTTTTGATTTATTATTCAGATTTTTGCGGAATGTTTTTGGTAAAGGCTCTGTCACCTATGTCAGAAATTTTACAGATATTGACGATAAGATTAATAAACAGTCCGTCGAAACGGGTAAGTCCATAAATAGTATAACTGATGAAACTATCCAATGGTACAAGGAGGACATGCTTAAATTAAATGTTCTCAATCCAACTGAAAGTCCGCGAGCAACTGAATATATTGATCCTATGATAAAGCAAATAGAAACTCTCATCAAAAATAAAAATGCCTACAGTGATGATACTGGGCATGTATTTTTTTCAGTAAAATCATTTCCTGAATATGGGCTTTTGTCTAAGAGAAACCTTCATGAAATGGAGGTAGGAAATAGAGCCCTTGTATCGGACGGTAAATCTGACCCTATGGATTTTGTCTTATGGAAACCGTCAGATGATCAAACTCCAGGTTGGGAGAGCCCGTGGGGGCGAGGACGACCTGGTTGGCATATAGAGTGTTCGGCGATGATTTACGAACTTTTGGGTACTAATTTTGATATTCATGGTGGAGGTATTGATCTAGTTTTTCCACATCACGAAAATGAGCTGGCTCAAAGCTTATGTGCTCATCCTTCTGGACAATTTGCAAATATTTGGATGCATAATGGTTTTTTACAAATCGAAGGACAGAAGATGTCAAAATCCTTAGGAAATTTCTTTACTGTCAAAGATCTGATAACTAAAGGAATTAGTGGTGAAGTAATTCGAATGGTTTTGATGTCCACTCACTATCGGCAGCCTCTTGATTGGACGAGTCAGCGAGTTCAAGAAGTTTCTAACGTTCTTACAAAGTGGAGGAATCTATGCAGTAATGTTACACCGACCAAAGTGCCGTCAAAAGAAATCTTGGCTGCACTAGCTGATGATCTTAATACCCCACTAGTATTTACTAAGCTTCATGAGCTTGCTGGTGAGGGGAAATATTCAGAGCTTCTTGGCACGGCTAGGTTTCTAGGGCTTCTGTGGAACGATATAGAGACTGATGAGCGATATGGTACAATTAGTGCGTTTCACAAAGCACAGATTGAAAATTTAATAGCAGAACGTTTGGAAGCAAAAAATAAAAAAGATTTCACAACAGCAGATTTAATAAGAAAGAAACTTGAAGATGTCGGCGTATCAATAATGGATCAAATTGATACGACAGAATGGAGTATAGGATCTAATTTGGATATAAAAAAAATGGAAGATTTGATACGATGAAAGAGCATCTTTATCTGTATGATACCACTTTAAGAGATGGTCAACAAACGCAAGGAGTTCAATTTTCAGCTTCTGATAAAATAATGATTGCTTCCGCATTAGATAAATTAGGTATTGATTACATAGAAGGAGGTTGGCCAGGAGCAAATCCAACTGACGACGATTTTTTTGCAAATACGACTTCACATAAGACACCGAAGTTAGTTGCTTTTGGGATGACAAAAAGATCTGGTTTTTCAGTTGAAAACGATGACGTGCTATCTGCTGTGATAAATGCAGGAACTCCGACGGTCTGTTTAGTTGGAAAGAGTAATGAATATCACGTGATTAATGCACTGAAGGTCTCATTAGAAGAAAATTTGACAAATATAAAGAATTCAATCGAGCACCTTAAATATTTAGGTCGTGAGCCAATCTTTGATGCAGAACATTTTTTTGATGGGTTTAAATTAAATCCAGACTACGCATTAGAAACTTTGCATACTGCTCAATCTAGTGGGGCACGGTGGATTGTGTTGTGTGATACAAATGGAGGAACTCTTCCAGATGAAGTGTATCGAATAACTGAAACGGTAATAAAAAAGGGGATACGAAGATTAAATTTAGGCATCCATACTCATAATGATACAGGAAACGCAATTGCTAATTCACTGGCTGCAGTTAATGCTGGAATAAGGCACGTCCAAGGGACCCTAAATGGGTTAGGGGAGCGCTGCGGAAATGCTGATTTGATAACTTTGATTCCAACGCTTATTTTAAAAGAACCATATTGCGATACTGTAGAATTAAGTGTCTCTAAAACAGAATTACCCCTTTTGACACGAACGTCACGGCTACTAGATGATTTGCTTAACAGAGTACCTAGCCGAGGAGCCCCCTACGTTGGAGCATCTGCCTTTGCACATAAAGGAGGGCTTCATGCTAGTGCTGTTCTAAAGGACCCCACAACTTATGAACATATTGATCCAAGTGTGGTTGGAAATAAGAGAATTATTCCAATGTCTAATCAGGCTGGTAAATCAAATCTTATTACTCGGCTTGCGGATGCGGGAATAATGTTACAGCGAGACGATCCAAAATTAGGATTAATTCTAAGTGAAATAAAATTAAGGGAAGAGGCAGGCTATTCTTATGATTTAGCACAAGCTTCATTTGAGTTGCTAGCGCACAAGATTTTGGGATCAATACCCAATTATTTTGAGGTAAAACGCTATCGGGTTATGATGGAAAGACGTAAGAATAAGTATAACAAAATCGTGACACTGTCTGAAGCTGTAGTAGTTTTAAAAATAGGAAACAAAAAGTTACTTTCAGTATCCGAAAGTATGGATGAGGAAGGATCAGATCGGGGGCCAGTAAATGCTTTGGCTCGAGCAATTGGAAAGGACCTTGGTCCTTATCAAGCTTATATTGATGACATCAAATTAGTAGATTTCAAGGTAAGAATTACTTCTGGTGGGGTCGGTGCTGTAACTAGGGTTTTGATTGATAGCGAGGATTCAGAGGGAGGGAGGTGGTCAACAGTTGGTGTTTCTGCAAACATTATTGACGCAAGTTATCAAGCTTTGATGGACGCACTGAATTGGAAACTTTTGCATAATAAGGTACTACCTGTTTGATTTTAGATAACAACTCACGGACCGTGTGGCACGGTGATCGAGACAAGTTTATGGCAGCTATAGTTGCCCCAGTTAGATTTCAAAAAATATTATTTCCTATTTTTGCGTTTAATTATGAAATTTCAAGAATTGCTTTTCAAACTTCGGAACCAGCTTTAGCAGAAATAAAGTTAAAGTGGTGGGAGGAAGAGCTTACCTCAATAAGGAAAAACAACTTTAGTAATAAGCATGAGATTTTAGCGTCATTATCTGAAATTATAATTACAAATAATATTCCCATTCAACTTTTTATTGAAATAATAAGAGCTCGAAGATTTGATATTTATAATGATTCCCACAATAGTTTTGAAGATCAGGTTCATTATATCAAACAAATTTTTTCCTCACTTTTTGAAATTTGCCTTCATGCTTCTCCAAGTTTGTTGGACAAAAATCAAATAATTTGCGTTCGTGATTATGGTTATGCCCTTGGGGTCGCAAACCTATTAGTTGCTCTGCCGGCTTTAGTTGTGGCAGGTAAAAAGCCTTTATTTATCGAAAGGACTCAGGAAGAGTCTATAAAAAAAATAACCGAATCTGGATTGCAGGCTCTTCTTGATGGAAGGCGTCAGTTCAAATACTATGATTTCGAACTTAGACCAATTCTTTTATCTGCATGTACAATTAATAGTATACTGTGTAAGGTTCTCAAGAAACCTAAACTAGTACTTCAAAATAAAATTCGGCCATCTTCTCTTCAAAAAGGAGTTAAGTTACTTTTGGCAAGGTTTGGGGGGGGTATCTAATGGTTATTGAGGGCTGCTCTCATGCTTAGGAAAACGATGTTCTTTAATACTGAGGATGTTGAGTATGGAGTTTCTGAACTTATGAAGATTGAACCTAAGTTTGTCGAAGCTGTGTCACTATCTGGGGTTCCAAAAATTAGAAAAAGTGAGTTGGGTTTCAAGTCTCTGTTTAAAACTATAGTTGGGCAGCAATTATCTACGACAGCGGCAAATTCGATATGGAATAGGTTATATGACAGCGGAATGACTGTACCCACTGCGCTGCTTGCATCGGAGGACGGGTTTCTGAGAAGCCTTGGGTTATCAAAAACGAAAATTAGTTATGCAAAGGGGCTTGCTTTGGCAGATATAAATTATGAAGAGTTTTTAAATAAACCGGATGACTACATAATTCAAAAGTTACTTACGATAAAAGGCATTGGCATGTGGACGGCACAAATTTATTTGATGTTTAGTTTAAGACGCACGGACGTTTTTGCTGCAGGTGACCTTGCTCTAAAAGAGGGGGTACGAATTTTGTTTGATCTAGAAATGCGCCCTTCGGATGATGAACTGACTGTTATTGCGAAACGATGGCAACCGTTTAGAACTATAGCAGCTATGATCATTTGGAATTATTATGGATATATGAAACGTCAGAAAGGTTGATTTAGTAATGACAGTAGATTTTAAACGACTTGAACCAAAATCAAATATTATAAAATCAATTGTGGTATTTTTTCATGGTTACGGTGCGGATGGTGCTGACCTATTAAGTATTGGCAATGCACTTTCTGAGCATCTTCCTGATACATTGTTTGTTGCCCCTAATGCTCCAACAAAATGCCAGATGTCACCATTTGGATTTCAATGGTTTCCCATACCAGATATGGATGGTTCATCCGAGATTGAAGCAATAAAAGAATTGGACAGAATTTGCACTTCTACAAACCAGTGGATTGACGAACTAATTGAGAAAGAAAATGTGAAGGCTCAAGATGTTTTTTTATTTGGATTTTCGCAAGGCACTATGCTGTGTCTTTATCTGGGACCCCAAAGACTACAAGCACTTGGTGGCATAATTGGTTTCTCGGGAAAGCTTATTAATATTGACAGCTTAAAATTAAAGATTTCTTCCAAACCGCCGATACTGTTGATACATGGTGATGAGGACCCTGTTGTGAGCCCTCTATCACTACCTGAGGCAGTTAAAGAGCTCAAATTACTTAATTTTGAAGTTAGACATCATCTGTCAATTGGTGTGGCGCACGGTATAGCCCCTGATGGATTAGCAGAAGCACTCAAGTTCCTACATGATAAAATGGAATAAAATTGCGTCGTAAGCGAGAGCTGATGGTTGATCAGCTTTTACTATATTTTTGTTTAATCTTAGATATAATGGTAGACAAATTTATAACAAACGTCGTTGAAAATATTACCCTAAAAAAATAGGAATACTGTCGAAATGAGAATGATTTCCAATAGCAACCTGACGAAACGAACAGATTTATTCAGAAATCGAGCTGCTTTGGTTTTAAATGCAGATTATCGACCACTTTCATATTTGCCTTTATCAGTTTGGCCATGGCAGGACGCTGTGAAAGCGCGGTTTTTAAATCGTGTAGATGTAATTGCTGAATATAGCGATCAAATCAACTCCCCTTCAGTTTCAATCAGAATCCCATCTGTCGTAGTTCTAAGGGATTATGTTAAACCGTCAAAGTCTACCGCTTTTACAAGATTTAATTTATTTTTAAGAGATGAGTTTTCTTGTCAATACTGTGGAAAAAGAGGTGAAATGACGTTCGATCATATCCTTCCAAGGTGTAGAGGAGGTAAAACAACATGGGAAAATGTTGTGGCCGCGTGCGGACCGTGCAATCTTCGCAAAGGAGCAAGGGATTTACGAAGTTCTGGAATGAAAATTCAAAGATATCCTGTGAAACCATCTGCTGAAACTTTGATGAACAAAGGTAGAAAGTTTCCACCTAATTATTTACATGACAGTTGGATGGATTTTCTTTATTGGGATGCAGAGTTAGAAAATTAGAGCTTTCGGGTGTTTGATGATTTTAATATGGATAATAACACCCCCCCCCAAATGATTGTCAGGAAAAAAGAAATTACTAAATTCCAGCCTGCCATCGAAATATTTAGAAATGACCAAGGTATTTCGTCACATCTAATAACTTTTGTCGTGAGAATTCTTTGGAGGAATAATTCTGGAGTCAACTCCTTAATGTTCATTAGTCCTGAGCAGCTTTTGGGACCAGGCCAAAATTTCGCTTCTATTCCTACATGATACCCAGCTAGATATGTTCCCACTAAAATTGAAACCAAAGCCGACAGAGCCCCCACTAATTTAAACTTTGGATTAAATAAAATTAGAGCGCCAATAATAATAGCAAAGACGTGAGGGAATCGTTGCCAAACACATAATTTGCAGGGCGCTAAACCTAACACATACTGGAAATACACAGCAGCTATGAGCACTGAGGCTGAGCATATTACGAGCGAAAGAATGACTTTATTTAATCGACTAAAAGTTATCATTTTAAATACCAATATGCTCCAATGAGAACTGTTGTTATGACTGCAAACATAAGACCTAAATATTTCTTAAAAAAATAATCAATTTTTTCTCCCCAAATATAAATTATACTGGCAATTATATAAAAACGTAACCCTCGTGAAGCAGTCGCTGCTAGAATAAAAATTGAGAACGGATACCCTATTGCACCTGATAGAATGGCCACAATTTTAAACGGAAATGGTGTTAGTGCACCCATAACAACGATTATAAGACCATTTTCATCATATAACTTTGCGAATTTTGAGAAAGATTTATTGTAACCAAGGTAATTTATCAATATTTCTCCAATTTCACTCCATAATATCGCACCTATGAGGTATCCAATTATTCCACCTAAAACAGAAAATAGTGTTGCTAGGCTTGCAAAAAAAAGTGCTTTTTGTCTATTAGCTAATGACATTGGTATTAATACAATGTCAGGCGGTAAAGGGAAAATAATTGCTTCCCAAAATGCTACCAAGCTAAGCACTAAAGGTGCAAATTTTGTGTTAGAATAAAAAAGTAGTCTTTTATATAGTTTTTGAAACACGTTTACTCCAACAAGTATTAATTGTATCTCACTATCTTATAACTAATTTTAAATCTACAATTGACGTGAACAGTTATAAGCATTAACTGAGTTTTGTGTGAGCCCGAGTGGCGGAATGGTAGACGCAGCGGATTCAAAATCCGCCGCCCTTGCGGGTGTGAGAGTTCGACTCTCTCCTCGGGCACCACACTATTTATCTCGCTACAGTCGGTATTATGAACGTTTTTGTTTTTTGAAATTAGATTAGTACCAATATGGATAAGAGATTTCAATTTAATTTGTAAATACTGTGTTTCATTATAACCCTGCAGAGTGGTTATCGCTGTCTGTGGAGCCTCTCTCTCTATATGGAGTATTAGAAAAATGGCTGCGGTAGCATTTTGAAAAATGTGAAGGCGAGGAGAATCCGCACGCAAGAGCAACATTTATGACGGTCATATTTGTTTGTAATAGGAGATTACGTGCTTTCTGTAAGCGAAGCTCCATGTAATACCGTTTTGGTGACCTGTTGAGGTATTTTCGAAATAAACGCTCAAGTTGACGTGTGGAAACTCCAACTTGAGAAGCAAGTTTAGACGGCGACTCGGGTTCCTCTAGCGACTTTTGCATTAAATCTAGTACTGCAGCTAGCTTTGGGTGTCTAACTCCAATCCTAGTTGGTATCGAAAGACGTTGGTCATCTTTTTCTGTTCTAATTGCAGTATGAATCATTTGATCTGCTACAGAGTTTGCAAGGTCAGCTCCAAATTCCTTTCCAATTAGATGAAGCATTAAATCTGCGGAGGCGACACCCCCGGCTGCAGTATATCTATTGCCATCTACAGTATAAACTGACGCATTGAGTAAATGCTCTGGGAAGTCCTCTAAGAACGAATCCCTATTTTCCCAATGAATAGTACATCTTTTTCCATCTAATAGTCCTGCTGTTGCTAACACTTGTGTCGCCGTACAAAGACCGCCAATGCACAGACCTTTTCGCGATTCTTTTCGGAGCCACCCCAAGAGTTTTTTAGTTATATTTGATTTTATGTTAGTACCACCGCAGATAATTATAACATCGGCTCTATTCGTTGGTATCTCGAGATTGTGGTCACAGTTTATTATCGTCCCGTTTGAGCAGGTTACTTGATTTCCCTCAACACAGACAAGGTTCCAAAAGAATTTTTTCTCCTGAGACATACGATTTGCAAGGCGCAAAGGCTCTATAGCACTTGAAAAGGCTAATAAAGAAAAGTTTTCGAGTAAAACAAAAATATAATTTTTAGTAACTTTAGTTGCAGGCATCATTAGTTTTGTATCCTAGAACAATTTAGTCGTAATCTAAATTATAAGTATTATTATGATTACTGATGACCTATTAGGTATTCATTAAGTGTTGATGCTGAGATCTTAAAAGGTCAATAGAAAAATTGAGGTGTATTTAATTAAAAATATAACTCACAAGGGTAGCACTCTACACTTTAGTACCCTATAGCGTATATATAAGATATTTTGAGGAGATGCATGTCATGCAAACTGAATGGAATAAATCAAGTTGGCGTAACTTTCCAAGGGTTCAAATGCCCACGTATGGAGATCAATCAGAACTGTCGCAAGTAGAGACAAGGCTCTGTAATTATCCACCATTAGTTTTTGCTGGGGAAGCAATAAGATTGAAGGGGCAGCTTGCGGACGTAGCTCTTGGAAAGGCTTTTTTGCTTCAGGGTGGTGATTGCGCAGAGAGCTTTGATGAATTTAATGCTGATCTAATAAGAGATAGTTTTAAAGTGTTACTTCAAATGGCAGTAGTGCTTACGTTTGGAGGTAAATGTCCTATTGTGAAGATAGGAAGAATGGCTGGACAATTTGCAAAGCCGCGATCTTCAGACTTTGAAATTGTTGAAGGGATTGAACTTCCATCGTATAGAGGAGACATAATTAATGGTATGCCACGAGAAGAACGGGCCCCAAACCCACAACGGATGCTTCAGGCATATACTCAAGCAGCAGCATCCATAAATTTGTTAAGAGCCTTTTCGCAGGGAGGCTTTGCGGATATAAAGAGGGTGCACTCGTGGACCTTGGAAAGTGCAATGGGTGGAGAAGAATATTCAAAATTTCATGAATTAGCGGATAAGATATCTGAATCTTTAGAGTTCATGAGAGCTGCTGGGGTATCTTCGTCTGAGAATGAAACCCTTCACAAAGTTGATTTTTATACAAGTCATGAAGCTCTATTACTCGAATATGAAGAAGCACTTTGTAGGGTAGATAGCTTATCTGGGGCTCCTGTTGCTGGTTCTGGTCACATGGTCTGGATCGGTGATCGGACGCGACAAGTTGATGGGGCACATGTAAATTTTTGCTCTGGAGTAATAAATCCGATTGGGTTGAAATGTGGTCCGTCTATTACGGAAGACGATCTTGTGAAACTCATAAATAAGTTAAATCCTGATAATGAGCCGGGACGAATTACTTTAATTACTCGGTTTGGAGCAAATGAAAGCTCAAGGCATTTACCAAAACTGATTAAAGCGGTCTCGCGTGAGGGCTTTAAAGTAGTCTGGTCTTGNGATCCAATGCATGGCAATACGATAAAGTCAGACAGTGGGTTTAAAACCCGCCCTTTTGATAAAATTTTACAAGAGGTGAAAGANTTCTTTGCTATTCATAAGGCTGAGAGTACTTTCCCAGGCGGTATTCATATAGAAATGACTGGGAAAAACGTCACTGAATGTACAGGTGGATTGCAAGAAATAGCTGATGAGGATTTGTCATCAAGGTATCACACAACTTGTGATCCACGGTTGAATGCAACACAATCGCTAGAATTGGCGTTTATGGTTGCCGAAGAATTAGCAAAAAGAGTAAAGTGAATATAAAAGAATTATAAGCTAGATTATCTAATATTCAAAGAAAATAGGATTATTAAGTTGAATGAATTCTAATTTATTATCTTCAGAAGGAACCTTATTTATAATTTCGTCACCTTCTGGTGCTGGGAAAACGAGTGTTTCAAAACGTATACTTGAGACTGATCCTAAGGTAACATTTTCAATTTCTGCCACTACTAGAAAACCAAGAGATGGTGAAGTGGAAGGGAGAGAATATTTTTTTAAAACTAGTACTCAATTTGACAAAATGATACTTGCAGGAGAAATGCTAGAGTATGCGGACGTTTTTGGTCATAAATATGGTACGCCAAAAGTACCAGTTGAAACAGCATTGTCAAAGGGTTACGACGTTCTCTTTGATGTGGACTGGCAAGGTGGGATAAAAATTAGAAACTCACATTTACGAAAGTTTGTTGTTTCAATCTTTATTTTGCCTCCTTCGATTAATGAATTAGAGAGTAGACTTATTCAACGCGGACAGGATACACCGGATATTGTGAGATCTCGTATGATTAAATCTAAGGAGGAGATAAGTCATTGGTCTGAGTATGATTATATTTTGATTAATGGCGATCTCGAAGTTGTCCATGCCGATATTAGCTCAATAATTAGAACGGAAAGGTTAAAACGGGTAGACAGGCAAGCATTAGTTGAATTTGTAAATGTGCTAAATATTGAGTTCAAGGATCGTTACAAATGAGCATTTTTTCGGTTGGTTCTAAAGATCCAAGACTTCCGTCTAATGATAATTACTGGATTGCTGATAGCGCGACAGTAGTTGGTGATATTGAAGTTGAGGAGAAGGTTTCTATTTGGTTTGGGGCTATCATTCGTGGTGACAATGAAAAAATATGTCTNGGATATGGTACTAATATNCANGAAAACTGTGTACTCCATACTGACAAGGACTATCCGCTTAAGGTAGGAAATAATTGTACGGTCGGTCANGGTGCTATCCTTCATGGGTGTGTGATAGGGCATAATTGTATTATTGGAATGGGCGCAATTGTTTTGAATGGTGCACAAATTGGTAATAATTGTATTGTAGGTGCCGGTACATTAGTTACAGAACAAAGAAGTTTTATGGAAAATAATAAGCTTATATTAGGAATCCCAGCTAAAGTTACCCGAGATCTAACTGCTGATGAAGTGCAAAAAATCAATGATTCTGCGATTGGCTATCAATCAAAAATGAAATTATTTAAAGATACACTCCGTTCTTTCTAGTCTATGTAACTTCGGAAGCTAATTTAATCTATGACGTTAAATAACATAAAAAATTTGGATCAGAGAACACCTCAATGTCTATAGTTAATAGAAATCAGCTCGAAGTCCGGTTGGCTAAAGATGAGGAAGAAATTGTTGAAGTTCAAAAGTTAAGGTACAAAGTATTTGTTGATGAATTTGGTGCTAAGGTTTCACATCAAAATAAGAACGAATGTATTGAAAGTGATAAATTTGATAACCATTGTGACCATCTGGTTTTAATAGATAAGTCCACCAGAACTTTAGTAGGAAAACCAATTATTGTGGGAACACTAAGGTTGCTAAATTATGCTAATGCGAAAAAGTTTTATGGGTTTTATTCTGCTGCTGAATACAATTTAGAAAAAATATTAAAGCTAAAACAAAATTTGTTAGAAATTGGACGTGCCTGTGTACATAAGGATTATCGTGGTCACATAGCTCTTCATTTGTTATGGCTTGGTCTTGGCTCGTATGTACTTAAGCAAGACATTAAAATTATATTTGGAGTCGCCTCTTTTAATGGTTCTGACCCAGCTCTTTTTAGCTCGGCCTTAAGCCTGCTTAATCACAAATACAGGGCTTCGAAATTACTTGAATTTAAAGCTCTAGAACCAAATTCAGTTGATATGGATATGATTTCAGTTCGCGAATTAGATTACAGAAAAGCTATGTTACAGATGCCTAGTCTTATTAAGGCGTATTTAAGAATGGGAGCAGAAGTTGGGGAGGGAGCATTCGTTGACCTTAACTTTAATACGGTAGATATTGGCATAATTATTAAAGTTGAATTAATGGATAGTAAATATAAAGAGCTTTATGGGCGGTTGGAGAAAGTCTCGCTTTGAAGATATGATGAAAAAATATTATTTATTTTATTGTCAGGTAATTAAGTATGTACTCGCAATTGGAAAACTTGTGTTGTTTTTTCTTGTTACTGTTTTTTTGTTACCACTCTACTTTTTAGGTAAGTTAATTAAATTAGTTTTTGTATCTAACTTTCTTGAAGTAATAATTAAGTCTTCTTGGTCACGGCTAGGATTAAGGTTTTGCAATATTGAGGTAGAGGTTCATGGCATCATTGACTTGAGAGCGGACGGGTTCGCTTGTAATCATGTTTCATGGTTAGACATTCTGGCAATTCAAAGTATTGCAGATGTAGCGTTTGTTGCAAAGTCTGAGGTGAAAGCGTGGCCACTATTTGGATTTTTGGCGAAAATTGCGGATACAGTATTTATTGATAGGCGTGTTATGGCTGCAAAAGGTCAACAGGCTGATTTACTCAAATCGCTTTCATGGGGGAAAAAACTCTTTTTTTTTCCAGAGGGCACAAGTACGGATGGTTCGCATGTCTTACCCTTTAAATCGTCTATCTTCGAAGTTTTTATTACTCTTAACAAAGTTGATGGAATGGGTGCTTTGGTTCAGCCCGTGATTTTGAAATATCATCACTCAGACATCGGGTCACCAATGATTTTTGGTTGGTGGGGAGATATGAGCCTATTGCCTCACATAATTGATGTTTTGGCAAATGCTAAATCAGGAAAGATCACAGTAACTTTTGAAGAAACTCTTGATGCACGCAAAATAGGTAATAGAAAAAAGCTTGCCTTAGTTACCGAGAGGGTTGTCCGAAGTGTTCATGATCTGAGATCTGCTTATACTCAAATTTGAAGACTTTACTAGTGAAATAATCTGATTACCTGGCTGCCAGATATCGATGCCTAAAGTAAAGAGGTCACAATGGCCCAGAAGTTCTTTTGGGATTTGATTACCATACGAAGCTTCTGCCATGACTGGAATTTCAATAAACTCTGACCACCATTTGATTAGTTCAAGGATGTTTTTGTCAAGCTCTTTAGTATTTTTTTCTATTTGAAATGCTACATAATTTGCACCATGCTCTGCCGCCACCAAACCAGAATGTTTGGATGACCCACAAAAAGAGCCAATAATTTTGTCTTTTCCAAGCGTTTCTTTTGCCTTTTTAACAAATTTTTGCCCAGTGGTTAGATGAATACCGTCTGCGTTTAATTTATTAACTAGTTCCAGGTTATTTTCAATTAATATTGGGATCTGGCGTTTATTAATCCTCTGGAAGGATTCAAAAAATGCAGTGAGTTGACTATTATTTAAATTTTCAGTTCGAATTCTAATCGATGCTACAGCAATATTTTCGATTAGTTCGCTGTACTCTTTCAAAAACAGATCCAAATGATTTGTAAGAATGTGAACAACATTTAATGGTGTCATGATATTATACATCGGCTTTAAAGTCATGGTTATAATTCATCCAAACCTTTTTATAGGCGTTAAAGAAGGATATTTTTTCCAAAATACTCCGCAGACCCCGCAAGCTGTTCTTCAATCCGTATGAGTTGGTTATATTTAGCGGTCCTATCAGTTCGGCTGATCGACCCTGTTTTTATTTGCCCACAATTTGTAGCTACAGCCAAGTCGGCAATTGTTGTATCTTCAGTTTCTCCAGACCGATGGGATATAACGCATTTATAGTTATTTTCTTTGGCCAGCCTAATGGTTTGCAAGGTTTCAGTTAGTGTTCCAATCTGATTTGGTTTTATTAAAATGGCGTTACCAACTTTTCTTAATATTCCTTCTTTAAGGCGATTTTGATTGGTCACAAAAAGGTCATCACCAACAAGCTGGCACTTTCGACCAACGGTTTCTGTTAAAATCTGCCAGCCCTCCCAGTCATCCTCTGCCATTCCATCTTCCACTGAGATAATTGGATAATTTTTTATTAATTTTTCTAAAAAGGTTACGTTTTCTTCTGATGTTAGACTTAAATTCTCGCCTGATAGCTGATATTTATGGCCATCAAAATATTCTGTCGCTGCACAATCTAAAGCAAGAAATATGTCTTTCCCTGAAATAAGTCCACT
>JGI20156J14371_10000244_pt1 | contig 48192 bp, 44 predicted proteins | sample COG_06_FD_14371 | JGI IMG/M metagenome (IMG submission 14371)
GTCGAAAGCGCCTCTTTGCTAGAAAGCGCCGAAAACAACGGGACGGTCTCCGAGCGCTTCAGCACTTCCATTTCCAGCCATGCAGAGGAACGCATCGCAGGCTTTGAAGTGGTGGACATTTGGGAGGACGAAAGCCGGGTTCACGTCTACTACAGACTCAACAAAGCCCGACATGCCCAACTGCGGGAAGCCCGCCGCACAACGGCCATGGAATCCGCCCTTGCAGAATATGCCATGGGTTTGGCCGCGCGCAATGCGGGCCACATTCAACAAGCACTCAACCACCTGGGTGCTGGTGTCATGGCACTAGAAGAATTTTGGAATGAAGTCAACCGGAAAGAGCTCGAAGGACAAATGGTCACCATCGAGCCTCACCTCCTGCGAACCATGCGCAATACAGTCTTAGCCATTCAGCTGGATGGGGCTGTAGACGCGGTGGAATTGAGCGCTCAAAACAACTTCAAGTTCCCTTTGGGACTCCATGCGACCATCGATGAAAAACCCGCTATAGGCTTGCCGTTGAAATACCAATACCACAACGGAACCTACATGAAACGCGCGACCGAATTCACAGATGACCACGGCGATATGGTTGCCCTGATTTCAGGTGTAAACGGTGAACGTCCCAACAACACCCTTTCCGCAGAGGTCGATACCGAACGTTTGTGGAAGGCGGCGAATCTGGACGATGTACTTCCCGATTTAATGGGAGAGGTTACGACGGCTTCATTGCGCATTCCCATCCATGTTGCCATGCCGACGGTGCACATTGCCATCGCCGAAAACAGCACAATAGAGCCCACACAACAAGACGGCGTGTTGACCGCGCTGCGCAATGCCATGCGCTCTGAAGGCTTCGAAGTTTTGGCAACACCTCAAACCGCAGACTACAGCATTGAAATTGACCTCAGGCACAATTACAATGCACAATCTGCATCCTACAGCCAGTTCCAAACTGTTTATTTGAACGGCACCCTGCGCACACGCAACGCTCAAGGTGAAGTCACCCAAGAAATAGTCTTAGACCGCACCAAAGGTGTTCACCTGAATCCAGAATCAGCCATGCGCCTGGCCCTATCAAAAACTGCAGAATCCCTTGAAAAAACTGCAGGGAAAAAAGTCGCAGCCGCATTGCAATAATGCCTTTGGCACGATATTCGCTTTTGTCTACCCGTAATCTCAACACTATTCATCATGACACGTACAACCCAACTCATGCTAACAGGCCTTTTGATTGGGCTTACTTCGGTCACCACCGGCTGCAAAAAGAACAAAGAAGTCGCCAAGCCTAAAGGTGAGGTGGAGATTGTCGAATACTGCACAGGTGCCGATTATAACAGCGACAGCAAGCACTTCCGTTCAACCGCCACCGGCGAAAGCCAAGACCGAGAAATCGCCAAGAAGAAGGCCCGTTCAACGGCAGAAAGCCGCATCGCCCGAACTGTGAGCGCCACCATCAAGGCCGTTACAGACAACTACGTTTCTAGCACCGAGTTTAACAACCGGGAGGAAGCCACTGAAACCTTTAACGAATTGGCGCGCACCGTTGTCGACCAGGAACTTCGCGGCGCCATCGTGATCTGCGAAAAGTTGACGCAGCGCGAGAATGGGGTATACGTAGCCTATGTGGCGTTGGAGTTGAGCGGCGAAAAGTTCGCTTCCAAGTACAACGAGAAAATCTCGGAAGACGAGCGCATCATGGCGGAATACAACTACGAGAAGTTCAAGGAAACCTTCCAAGAGGAGATGAACAACTTGCGGAACTGATCCGAATCAATCTCTACAAAAAAAGGCACCTTCGGGTGCCTTTTTTATGCCCTTAAGGTCGCCAACCACTCTGCCAAAACCACCCTACCCATGGGAGTTAGAACACTCTCAGGATGAAACTGAACCGCTTCTAAAGGCAAAGTCTCATGGGCCAATGACAGCACCAATTCCGGGTCGTTTTCAGCCACCGACGTGATCCTCCAACAAGCAGGCAATACTGAACGGTCCGCGCACCAACTGTGGTAATGGCCCACTTCAAAACGATCGGGCAATGGTGTAAGGATTGGAGATGTCCCCGTGCGCAGCGCAGTCGCCTGCATGCCGTGACGAACCTGTTCCATCTGACGCAATCCCCCCCCGCTCCATTCTACCAAAGCTTGCAGGCCCAAGCACACGCCCAAAATGGGATGATGAGGCGCCCAGGCTTTCACCAAATGCATCAATCCAGGGGATTCGTTGGGCAAACCAGGACCTGGCGACAACACAATGCCGTCAAAGCGTTCCGCGTCTTCTGTGTCCCATTCTCCCGCCTGGCGCACCTCAACCTCAGCCCCACTGCGACCGAGGTCATGGACCAAGTTCCAAGTAAAAGAGTCGCGGTTGTCAACCATTAAAATCCGCACGGAAGTCATGGTGCAAAGGTTCGTCGATGCGACCGATACTTGCACCATGTCTAAACCCATTGCGAGCTACAGTCCATTCAGACGCGCTGGAAACACCGTTTACTGCAGCGGCCAAATCCCTTTGATTCCAGCATCTGGAGAACTGCTTCAGAGCACGATTTCAGCAGAAGTTCACCAGGCCATCGACAACCTGGAAGCCGTGTTGACCGCTGCAGATTCAAGCCTTCAGAACGTCGTCAAGACCACCGTTTTCTTGATCGACCCACGGGACTATGTCGCCATGGACGAAGCCTATCGCACGCGTTTTATTGACCCCTTGCCTGCACGCGAGGCGGTTTTTGTAGCAGGACTTCCCAAACAGGCGCGCATAGAAATCAGCGCCATAGCGTGTGATTGAACCCACACCCAACACAACTGTTCTCTCATCAGACGTCACCATGGAAATCCTGCGCAAACTCCTGCACTACGCCAACCCATTGAACCTCTTTCGCAAGAGCGAAGGAGAAGGCGTCAACCTTCGTGTCATGCACGGCATCAACAAGGTCTCAATGACCCTCTTTATGCTCTGCTTGATCTACATGCTCATCCGAACCTTGAGCCGGTAAAGGGCCGCCTGGATTTCACTGTTTATCAGCGAATCAGACCGCTTCCCTGGAAGCGTTTTTCCACCTTGACATCGCGGAGCATCGAGGCCTTGACCGCGAGCCGAAGCTGCAAACTCTGCTGCACACCAAAAGGCACCCAGCGTGCCGAAAACTCCCAGCAGTGGAGGTCCCACATCACATTGACTTGAGTGTTGGTGAATTCCTTCGCCTTGAAATCGTAGCCTGACCCTACTGTAATCCGCCAATCCTCGAACAACGTCACGTTGCCATTGAACGTCACGTTTTGGGTAAGTATGGTCGTGTCAGCCTGAAGATCACTGCGCCAATTGCGCTGCAGGCGCATGGTATAGCCCGCCCTTAAGCTCCACGGAACCTCCCCTTGCCCTGTCCAACTGCCATTCACCGAAGCGTTGGCCCTTTTGAGCCTGAGGGGCGCCCCGCCGTCCTCAAACAAGAAGCGGTCAATGTTCGCTCCCGTGCTGTCCCGGGCATAAACGCTGTGCGCAAACCCAATGTTGACCGGAAACTTGCCGGCCAAAGTCGTGAACCCTGACCCTGTGATGTCACTCCAACGCAAACTATCGGCTTGCAGGTTATGACTGGCCCGTAAAGACAGGTTGTCGATCAGGCGCACCTTCCGCATCTCGCCATCCTTGTCACGCACCTTCGCCTCCAAGTTGTTGTTCAATGTGAAGTTGAGGGCTCCCTGAGCATTGAGCTCTGCAGGTGTGTACAATCCAGGAGATAAAGGGTCGTACACCTCGAGCACAGCACCATCGATGCCCACCAACGTATCGCGGCGATTAAAAGCGGGATTGTAACTGAAGCCCACCTGAGGCGTGATCACATGGCGGATGGCCCGCAACCGGCCTTCGCCCCTGTTCTCGAAGGTGCCGTAAAATTTGGTATTCGCACTGACCCCCATCCGCCAGTCCCCATCCATGTAAAAGCCGGGAATGGTGTCGGTGATGATGCTGTCCGGCACATCTGGACTGACCGCCTTGTTGAGCGCATCGAAGTTCCAGTAGCCGTTGTAGGAAACGTTGGGCGTAAAGCTCACAAAGCCCGCCTTGATTTGGGTCGAAGCCGACGCCGTGTGCTTGATGCCTGACTGGGCCCTTTCTATCAGTCCAGCCAACCCTTCTTCGAACAAGGTGGTATCTGCACCACTCACGCGCTGCTCGGTCTTGAGGGCGTATGTCATGCCAATGCGATCGTACCACCCCTTGGTGACGGCATTCGGCCTCAGCAGGCGAGAAATCGGCAACTCAAATCGGCTCACATTGATCCCCACAGAGGGCACGACCAAATCCACCCGGCCCGTGCTGCTGTTTTGGTTGTGCCGCGCCGTGGCCGTTAAACTCACGGGTTTCCCCGGCAGCGATGCGTTGTAATTGATGCTCGAGGAAAAGGTGTTGGACAAAAAGTCTTCCTGCGACGAATTCAACTGCGACCGGAAATTGCCGCTCGAACCAAAGTTGACGTTGGCATTGAACCGCCCATTGGGACGGGCTTTGGGGTCTTGACTGTGGCTCCAGCGCACAAAAAACTCGGTCCTTCGACTGGCATCCGGATCCCCCGCCGTGCCCCCCGACACGATGCTGGATCTGGAGAGTTGCAGGTTGCCATTGAAACGATAACGGTAGCGGTACTGTGCCGTTCCGGCAACGCGCCATGTCCCCCGGCTGTAGAGGTCCCCTTGAACCCGAGCATCCCAGTGATCACCCAAAGGTTCGTACCACCCCAAATCCTTAATGAAGTAGCCCAATTCCCTTCCGTTTCCGAAGCTGGGGAAGATCAAGCCACGGCTGCGCTCTTGCTTTTGAGGAAACCAGAAAAAGGGCAACCCGATGGGCAAGGGGATTTTGCGGACCTTGACGAACATCGGGCCACTGACCACCTTTTTGTCGGGCACCAACAATCCCCGCGTCAAGTGAAAATGGAAGTGGGGCCGCTCGGCGTCGCATGTCGTGAATTTGCCGCCGCGCAAGAAGATGCGGCCATCCGGAAAGCGCTTGGCCCGATCGGCATGGAAGGTCAATTCGCCCTCGGTGGTGATGGCCTTGCGGCTGATCCCTTTGCGAGAATCGAGGTCATACCGCAAAGCGTCTTGGGTGAACGACTTGCCCTCCTGGGTAAACAACGGCCGTCCCATCCAAGCGCCCGTGCTGTCGCGCACACCTTCCGCCTCAATCTCACGCTGAGCGGCCAAATAATCCACGCGGGCAGCCTCCAATACAATCCCCGCCGTCTCCACTTTGGCATTCCCCCACAGCGCAACCCTTTCCTTTCTCACCTCAAAAACAATGCTGTCGGCAGCTTGGTACGCGATGGGGTCTACGCCCTTGGGACGCAGTGAATCGAGGGGTACAGACCAAATATCCCCTTCCACGTTAGGCGCCGGGTCAATGGCGCCAGAAGCCACCATCCATTGTGTTCGGGCGGAGTCGGGCCGAAGGCGCAAGGACAATCCCGGNAGGCTCGCTGCATCCCGTGAACCATCGATGGGGTCAGCAGCCAATGCCGCCAAATCCGCAAAATCACCCGTGGGCGCTTGGAGCAAAGTGATGGTCGAGAGGCCTGCTGAGTCCAGCCGCATGAGGATTTCAGAACACGCCGCTCGGTTGGCTTGTGGCAGCGGGGCTGGCAGGCTGTCCGCTCGGGCTTTGGCCAAGGCAACGCTGTCAGGATCGGCGAAATACAGCGTTCTGCCATTGCCAAAAATGGCGACCTCCTCGAGCCCTGATTCACTGAAGGTCCCCTCCAGGTCCCGACCGGCAATTTGGTGGAAAAAGCCCCCCGCTGCTGGGCTGGCAACAAACGCATGGCCGCGCACCTCAAGGCGGTCTGCTGCACCATCGCGCAGAAAAAGACGCACCGAATCTCCGGTTAATTGATCGGAACCACTCCACAAAACAGGGGCACCCTCTAAATCCACCCGTCCTTCCCTTTCTGACCAGGCCAATTGCTCGGCGGCCCCCGTGACTTCATCGGAATAGAGTGCGGCACCATCCCCAGCAAACAGCGTGCGCTGCAGTGCAGAATCTGTGGCGATCGTGATGGTAGGACCCTGCACCAAGAGCGGCGCATCGCCTTCATTGAGCCAAGCAAAAGCCTCTCCCCGCATGGCAACCTGCCCAGCTTCGCCATCTGCTTCTCGCTCAAAATCTACAGCGTTGCCCCCCAGGCGGTAGGTGCCCACCGTATCGGTCAAGAGTACCCGACCCCGNGCTACACCNAGNGAATCGGTCAAAGCCAGGCTGTCGCCCGTCACTACCAAATCACCGTCTCGAAAACGGGCCAATGACACAGAATCTCCAGCAAACCATCCTCCGCCGGCCTCTAAATCCCATTCGCCCCGAGCACAATCCACACCTCCAGAAGGGTAACGGATCTCTGTGGGGACGGTCAACAATAACCTTCTGCTCTTCGGCAAATACCCCACACGCTCTGCACTCACCCTGAGGGTGTCGACCTCCATGTCGACCTCCCCCATAAAGTCCATGCGTCCGGAATCGCGCTGGTACCGCCCTTGCTCACTTGTGATCAGTTCTCCTTGGGTTCTGACCTCACCCCCGCCAGCATACCGGGCGACCCCCTCCCTAAAATCATAGATGGTCTGCGTCGTGACCAAAGTCCGCGCTCCATCGGCTTCAGAACGGTCAACCAGGCGCACTTGAGGCCCCGTCATGGTGCCCACTCCACTGTCGGGGTGCAAGGTCAACTGGCGTCCAAACAAGGCCATCGGACCATCCTCTACCCGGACTTCGCCCATCATTTGAAAACGGCCATCCGTGTAACGCCATGCGCTGTCGCAATGCACCACCGCTCCATCAACAGAGAGCCTGACATCACCAATCAACCGCTGTCCATCCACCACCGCAGGATTGCGGGCGATCTCATCAGCCTGCTCAATGCGCACCTCGACCGTCTGCGAAACGGCGCAATACGGGGTCAAAGCGCACAGCATGCACCACAGAAACCGCACAAGAAAACGGGACAAAGCCGCGTTGTTCACGTGAGAAACAACGCAAAAATCAGGGGTTCGGTATTCGTTCTCGATTGCCAACAATGCGCGGCGCAAATTCGCCCGGAATAACCGTGCAAATGCTCCTCAAATCTAGATAGTTTTCACCCTGTAGATGAGCAACACGCCCGCATACCACAACAAGACCCTTCAGGGAAAGCACCACCCGCTGCATAAGACGCGCTTGACAGGCCCGTTCCAGCACTTGGGCGTATGGGTCGCATGCGGAGTTTTTGTTTTGGCAAGCAGCGCGTTCCGACCTCCTGCAGAACCGACCATGACCGTGGTCATTGATGCGGGACACGGAGGAAAAGACCCGGGCAACTTGGGCACAGGCCGCTACAAGACCGCAGAAAAAGACATTACCCTCGCTGTAGCGCACAAAACAGCGGCCTACATCGAGGAACGGGTTCCGGGTGTTCGCATCGTGATGACCCGCACCGGTGACACCTATCCCACCCTGCCCGAACGGGTTCGAATGGCCAACGAATCCGAGGCCGACCTGCTCCTGTCCATCCACTGCGACAGCTTCGAGAAATCCAGTGCAGTCGGCAGCTCGACCTTTGTCATGGGCCTGGGCAAAAGCGATGCAAGCCTAAGGGTAGCTTCGAAGGAGAACGCCACGATTTTCCAAGAAAACAGCGACGAAACAAGAGGTTTTGACCCCAACGACCCCGACACTTTTATTGCCCTGGCCCTCAAACAGGAGATCTACTTGGAGCGCAGTTTGCAGCTCGCCGACCTCATTCAAACCCAATTCCGCGAGCGCGTTGGCCGCAAGGACCGTGGCGTGAGACAGGCGGGCTATTATGTAACAGCCTATGCCAACATGCCCAGCGTGCTGGTCGAATTGGGTTTTTTGACCAACCCAAAAGAGGAGGATTTTCTGCGCTCAGAAAAAGGACAGGACTACATGGCCAGTGCACTGTTTAGGGCTTTCCGCAGCTATGCTGAAACGTGGTTGAGCCTTGAATCGGCGGTAGAAGCCCCCCCCAGCGCTGCACCAACTCCCGAGACAGCCGCTGCAGATACCGGTGCCATCGACGAGCCCACCCCAGAGGAAACCGTTGTTGAAACCCCTGCCTGGTTCAGCACCCTCGAAAACACATGCTCAGATGGCGTGTGCTTCACAGTGCAAGCCGCCAGCTCTCGCAGGGGCGGTCCGTTGGTGGACGATGAAGGCCATGAGGTCCCTTTCTCGCAATCCACCCTATCCGGTGGCGTGCATAAATACCGCGTAGGCTCATCCCCATCATACGCGGTCGCTTGCCAGATGCGCGATACCTTGCGGTTGAAAGGTTTTCCCGACGCTTTTGTGGTGGCCTTCGATGACGGATCCCGGATCCCATTGGAGCAAGCCATCAAAAAGCAGCGGAACTGAAAACACATTGAGCATGCAAAGAGGCAAGGAAATCAAAATTGGCATACTCGTTCTCCTAGGGGGAGCGTTGCTGGTTCTTGGTGTCAACTACCTCAAAGGATTTAACCCTTGGGGCGGGGGCAATACCTTCCATGCCATCTACGAAAATATTGATGGTCTTGCGGTATCAAACCCTGTGGTGGTCAATGGCTTCCAGGTAGGACAAGTGTCCGGAATCAACTTTTCGGCCGAGGGCACCGGCGACCTCCACGTGTCCTTCATCATCGAAAAGTCTGGGCTTCGGGTCAGCAATGACACCAAGGCACGCATCGTCTCCAACGACCTGTTTGGGACCAAGGCCATTGATTTGGTGGCAGGCCGCAGCCTCACGCTCGCGGTCCCTGGAGATACCCTTCCCTCCGAAATTGAAATCGGCATCACAGAAGCGGTAAAACAAGAACTGCTGCCACTCCGCCAGAAGACGGACCAGCTGATCGCGGGTGTAGACGACATCCTCATCAACCTGCAGTCCGTTTTCCAAGACAGCGCCACGCAGGGGTTGCCCAAGGCCTTTGAAAGCATACAGCGGACGATGGAGAACCTTGAGAGCACATCCCGCACACTGGACCTCACCGTGGATGAAAACCGTGCCGCACTGAAGGGCATCATCGATAACATGGAAGAATTGACCGGGTTTGTCAACTCTCAACAAGGTGCCCTCTCCAATGCTTTGGGGAACTTCAGTCAAATCAGCGACTCTCTCGCGGAATTGCAACTCGCCACGACCTTGCGAAAAGCCGATGCTTCCGTTTCGGAACTCAACCGCCTGCTCGAAGGGCTGAATAATGGCGAAGGCACCTTAGGAGCGTTGCTCAAAAACGACACGCTGCACAACGGATTGCTCGCCACCAATAAGGAGGTTCAAAATCTGATCAACGACCTGTACCTCAATCCGCAGCGGTACATCCGGGTTTCGGTCTTCGGGCGCAAGGAAAACCGAAAGATGAGTGAAAAAGAACTGGAGCGGTTGCAGCGGTTGATTCAGAGCGAGCTTGACAACCGCGCCGAAGACATTGAGTAACAACCTGCCCAAGACCTGCTCACCATGGCCCATTTGATCGGACAACTGACTTTCCTTGTGCTGCTTGGCACAGCGGGCTTCTTATTTGCCCGCCGCATTGGCCAAATTCGCCGCAACATCAATCTGGGGAGGGATGTGAACCGGTCCGACCGACCGAAAGAACGTTGGGCTGTGATGGCCAAGGTGGCGCTCGGCCAATCCAAGATGGTCGTCCGGCCCGTAGCGGGCATCATGCACATTGTGATTTATGCCGGCTTCATTTTGATCAACATCGAGGTTCTCGAGATTTTGATCGACGGGCTGTTTGGCACCCACCGGATTTTTGCGCCTTTTCTTGGTGGCTTCTACAACTTTCTGATCGCCACTTTTGAGTGGCTCGCCTTGGGTGTTTTGGTGGCGTGTGTGGTCTTCCTTGTCCGGCGCAACCTCTTGCCCATTGCCCGGTTCCGCAGTCCAGAAATGAAAGGCTGGCCGAAGAACGACGCCAACATCATCCTTGCAGTAGAGGTCCTTTTGATGTTCGCTTTCCTGACCATGAATGCCGCCGATGCCCTGGCCCAAGCCCGCGGCTTGGACCATTACATCGCCGCAGGGTCATTTCCGGTCAGCCAATGGCTGCACCCCCTCTACGACGGTTTGTCCAACGCTGGCATCGTGGCATTGGAACGTGGCGCCTGGTGGTTCCACATCGTGGGCATACTGGCCTTTTTGGTGTACGTCCCCTACAGCAAGCACTTCCACATTTTCCTCGCCTTTCCGAACACCTGGTACAGCGACTTGACACCCGCAGGGAACATGGACAATATGGCCGCGGTCAAAAAGGAAGTGGACTTGATGATGTCGGGCGACCCGTTTGCTGCGCCCGCAGCACCCGCCGAAGAAACGCCTGCAGAACCGGCACCTTTTGGAGCCAAAGACGTTCAAGACCTGACTTGGAAACAGCTCATGGAGGCATACAGCTGCACGGAGTGCGGACGCTGCACCTCTTCATGCCCCGCCAATGCGACCGGAAAGCTGCTCAGTCCGCGTAAAATCATGATGGACACCCGCGACCGTGTAGAGGAAGTGGGCAAGGCCATCCAAGCTGCAGGAGGCCAATGGGAAGGCGACGGAAAATCCCTACTCGGCCATTACATCTCTGAGGAAGAGCTTTGGGCCTGCACAAGTTGCCAAGCCTGCGTAGAAGCTTGCCCCATCAACATCAGCCCCATGGGCATCATTTTGGACATGCGCAGAAGCCTGATCATGGAAGACTCCAAGGCACCTGAATCCATCACGGCCATGTTCAATAACGTCGAAAACAACGGCGCCCCATGGGCCTTCCCTGCCGCTGACCGTGGCAAGTGGACCGATGAATTGTCCGCCGAATCCTGAACCTGACCGATATGGCATTGACCGTCCCCACATTGGCCGATATGAACGCCCGCGGAGAGACTCCAGAAGTCCTCTTTTGGGTGGGCTGTGCCGGCAGCTTTGACGACCGCGCCAAGCGCATCACCAAGGCCATCGCCCGCATCCTGCATGCAGCCGAAGTGCCGTTTGCCGTTTTAGGCGCAGAAGAGAGCTGCACAGGCGACCCTGCCAAGCGCGCAGGCAACGAATTCCTGTTTCAAATGCAAGCCGCCCAAAACATCGCCGTCCTGAATGGATACGGTGTCAAGCGCATTGTGACCGGATGTCCGCATTGCTTCAATACGCTGAAAAACGAATATCCGGAATTGGGCGGCGCCTATGAGGTGATGCACCACACCCAGTTTATCCAACAGCTCATCGCCGACGGACGCCTTAAAATCGCCGATGGTCAGCCTTTCAAAGGCAAGCGCATCACCTTCCATGACCCCTGCTATTTGGGCCGGGGCAACGGAGAGTACGCAGCCCCCCGTGAGGCATTGGCCGCTTTGGATGCCGACCTGGTAGAGATGCGGCGCTGCAAGAAAAACGGACTGTGCTGTGGAGCCGGTGGCGCTCAAATGTTCAAGGACGCCGAAAAAGGAAACCGCGAAGTCAACCACGAACGCACCGACGACGTGCTCGAAACGGGAGCCAAAGTGGTCGCTACAGGATGCCCGTTTTGCAACACCATGATGACCGACGGCATCAAGAATGCAGAGCGCGAAGGGGACATCGAAGTCAAAGACATCGCAGAATTGATCGCAGAAGCGGCGGACCTGCTCTAAAGCTTTGCCCACAATGCGGCTAAATTGCCGCCCCAAAACACCTAAAACATGGCCCTACTCGAAGGCAAAATCGCCCTCATCACCGGCGCCTCACGCGGCATCGGAAAATCCATCGCCCAGCGTTTCGTTCAAGAAGGCGCTACGGTCGCCTTTACCTACCGGTCTAGCGAGGAAAAAGCGCGTGAATTGGAAGCTGAACTCACCGCCTCTGGGGGAACGGCCCGCGGCTTCAAATCCGACGCCGGCAGCCTCACGGAGAGCGAAGAGCTTGTGGCACAAGTGGTCGAAGCCTTTGGAACCGTAGACATCCTCATCAACAACGCGGGCATCACCCGCGACACCTTGTTGATGCGCATGTCAGAAGAACAGTGGGATGATATCATGCAGGTCAACCTCAAGAGCTGCTTCAACCTGACCAAGGCGGTGTTGCGAACCATGCTCAAAGCGCGCTCCGGCAGCATCATCAATATGTCCAGCGTAGTAGGAATCCAGGGCAATGCAGGGCAGGCCAATTACTCAGCTTCTAAGGCAGGAATTCTGGGATTCACCAAAAGCGTCGCTTTGGAACTCGGCAGCCGCAACATTCGCTGCAATGCCATCGCTCCAGGCTTTATCGAAACGGAAATGACCGACGCCCTTGACGAGGCTACCGTACAAGGATGGCGCGACGCCATCCCGCTCAAGCGGGGCGGACGGCCTGAAGATGTGGCAGATGCCTGTGTTTTCCTTGGGTCAAATATGAGCGCCTATATCACAGGCCAAACCCTTTCCGTTGACGGCGGAATGCGGATGTAACTTCGCGCCATGCGCGATGTCCTCCTCGATGCCCCCTTTATTCAGGTTGCCCTTGCGTTGACTTTTGTAGTGGTGGCCGCTGCGCTCTTGTACCGCATTGACAAGGGCAATCGGCACCTTCACGGAGGACTGCGGGGAGCCCTTGGAGTCGTTCGTGCTTTGACCTTGGCGACCATTGTGCTGCTGATGTTCAGGCCTGTGCTTCGGGTCGAAGAAAGCACAACCCGGCAACCCACGCTGATCGTTTTACAGGACGCTTCTCGATCCGTTGGCGCCGATCATGAGGATTGGGGCAATACGCTGGACCAATGGCTCAGCACCTTGCCTTCCGAACCGGGAGAACCCGGAGCAGCAGTGAGTGTGTACGCATTCGGTGCAGACCTCACCCAGAAGGAAGCGGGCGAGACATGGACTTTTGACGACCCCACCACAGACCTTTCGACGGCTTTAGATGTGATTCAAGGCCAATGGGCGGGAGCCCCTGTAGGCGCCGTCATTGTTGCCACCGACGGACGGTTCAATCGGGGCCGAAACCCAGAATCGATGAGCAGCCGGATCCCCGCTCCATTGCATACCATCGCCTTGGGGGATACCACCCTGCAAAAAGACATTCGCATCCTGCGGCTGCTTCACAACGATGTCGCTGGACTGGGCAACCGTTTCCCCGTTGAAATTGAATTGGGCGCACAAGGGTACAAGGGGCCTTCAGAAGTGCGCATTTCGGGCACAGGCACCAACCTCTCACAAGAAGTCAACTTCGATGGCTCAGGCGCCCCTGTCACCGTTCAATTCTTGATCGAGGCCACTGAGCCAGGCCTTCAACGCTACAGCATCCGTGTCGGCACCATCGAAGCAGAGGAAAACACCAGCAACAACAGACGCACCGCTGTCATTGACATTATTGAAGGTCGGAAGCGCATTCTGCTCACCGGTCCCGCTCCTCATCCCGACCAAGGCGCTTGGTCCAATGCGCTGTCGAGCAACATCAACTATGAGGTGGCGGTCCAAGACCTCTCAGAAGTAGAGCCTGGAGAAGGCAAAGAGCGCTGGGATGCCGCCTTTCTATTTTCGTTTGACCCTGCAGACAAGGACGCTGTTCGGACGTACAGCAGTTTCAGAAAAGCAGGCATACCAGTGGGCCTGATCATGGACCCACAAGGCGACTTTTCCAACCTTTCCTCTTTGGGGCTTGGGTTTGAAGTCAAAGCCGTCCGCCAAGGACTGACCACCGACCCCCGCGGCGGAGTCAATCCGGCCTTCCCCCACTTCAGCTTGTCCGAGGGGGTCGAAGAGTGGCTCGCCGAAGTGCCCCCCTTGATGGCACCTTTTGGCGAGACTTCCTGGGGACCGGCGCACACCCCCCTCCTCTTCCAACGCATTGGCGGTATCCTCACCGATGATCCACTGCTCACTGTGACCCAAACCGCAGAAGGACGCGGCATGGTCTTGATGGGAGAAGGCAGCTGGCGCTGGCGCCAAGTGGGCTATCTGCGCACCGGTTCGCATGATGTGTTCGATGACTTTGCAGGAAAACTGACCCAGTTCTTGACCTCAGATCCCGGAGTCGATCGATTCAGGGTTGAGTCACCCCGCATCATCAACGAAGACCAGCGTTTGCAAATGCAGGCCAGGGCATATGACGCCACTCTTCAGCCTTTCATGGGGGCCGATATCGCCCTTCAATTGTCGGACAGCACAGGAACCCAGTTCGATTATCGCTTTTCTGCTGCCACCTCTGGCGGATACGCTTTGGACGCCGGCCGGTGGCCCGAAGGCACCTATACGTGGCGTGCCACCACTGATATTGGAGGCACCACTTTTGAGCGCAGCGGTGCCGTGGAGGTTCGGGCCATCGAGCTGGAGCAAAATGGCCGAGCAGCAGACCACGCCACCCTCCAAAGGCTGTCCCTATCGGCTGGCGGCATCACCATCTCCCCAACGCAACTGGACAGCCTCACTGGCGTGATGACCGCCTCTGGGCGCTTTACACCCGAGCGGGATTGGTCAGAAAGCCTACAGGACATCATCAAATGGAAAGTGCTCGTTTACATGCTCCTCGGGCTGCTTTCTGTAGAATGGATGTTGCGCCGTTGGGCAGGCACTTATTAACGCCAACATGAGCGTCTGAGCTATAGCTTAGCCTCATGGATACATCTTCCCGCCCCATTCGATTGGTGGCCATCGTTTCGGGCCTGTTCGTGGCCCTGCTCATCAGCTGGTCCTCGATTACCTACACCATCCCCTCTGGTCACGCTGGACTGGTTTTCCGGACTTTCTCTGATGGAATCAACCCCGATGAAGCCCCTGTAGGACAGGGCTTTCACTTCAAAGCCCCCTGGGACCGCATTGCCGTTTACGAAGTGCGGCAAAAGGAAGTGCAACAGACCCTCGACGTCTTGTCTTCCAACTTGCTGAAAATCCAGTTGGACATGACGGTCTTTCACGAGCCTGTTCGCACAGCACTCGGCTCTCTGGAAATCGAGCGCGGAAGAGATTACGAAGATGCCGTGATCATTCCTTCCATGCGCGCTGTATCGCGAGAGGTCTTCGCCAAATACTTGCCGGAAGAGATCAACACCTCCAAGAGAGAGCAAATTCAAATCGAGATCAAGGATCGCTTGCGCGAAAAGCTCTCGAGCAACTTCATTCAGCTCAACGACGTCCTGATTCGCAACATCCGCTTACCCAAGACATTGGAGCAGGCCATTGAGCGCAAGCTGCAGCAAGAACAAGAATCCTTGGAGTACGAGTTCCGTCTAGAGAAAGAGAGCAAGGAAGCCGAGCGGAAGCGCATTGAAGCCGCAGGCATCAGGGACTTCCAAGCCATCGTCTCAGAGGGCATTTCCGATGAGCTCCTGCGTTGGAAGGGAATCGAAGCCACTCAGAACCTGGCAGAAAGTCCGAACACCAAAATTGTTGTGGTCGGCGGCGGTGAGGACGGACTCCCCATCATTCTCGGTAATTGATCCCGGTAAAAACCCTCAAATGAAAAAGGCCCGCGATTGCGGGCCTTTTTCATGGAATACTATTCGGAGACTCAAGCCTCAGACCAGGTTCCCTTTTCCTTCGCCTTAGCGATGGCTCCCAACACGCCGAGGCGGTTGATGTTGCGGATGCCAGAAGCACTGACACGCATGGATACCCAACGGTCCTCTTCAGGAATGAAGAAACGCTTCTTAAAGAGGTTGGGGTAGAAACGACGCTTGGTGCGGCGATTTGAGTGGGAAACATTGTTTCCAACCATCACCTTCTTTCCGGTAAGCTGACAAATGCGGCTCATGGTATTCCTATTCCGAGTTTATTCCTAATCCCGAGAATTTCGGGAGTGCAAAGGTGCGGTTTTCAGAGTGAATCCGCAACCCCTGAGGCGGGTTTTGATTCTATCGCCCATTCACGGGCTGCTTTCAGGGCCAATTGAGCCGCTGCACGCACGCTCATTGACAGGTTTCGCGTGCGGTCTCGCCCAAATTGATGGCGCACACACATCACACCCAATGGCCCTTCACAAGCCATGTAAACAGTGCCAACGGGCTTCAAGTCGCTGCCTCCATCGGGACCCGCGATGCCCGTAATGGACACCCCGAAATCTGCCCCAAACTTTTTGCGTGCGCCCTGGGCCATGGCGACGGCCACTTCTTCAGATACCGCACCAAACTCTGAAATGAGGGCACCATCGACGGCCAAAAGCTGCTCCTTGGCCGCATTGGAGTAGCACTGAACCCCTCCAAGAAAAAAGGCGCTCGCTCCTGCCCGAGAAACCAAAGCCGCCCCCAGTGCACCTCCAGTGCAACTCTCGGCCACAGCCAAGGTGTGTCCCTGGCTCACCAAAAATTGGCCCAATGCCTCATCGATGGGAACCCCGGTTTCAGAAACAACCCAATCCGACAACCGATCCAACACGGCCGCATGGGCCTGCGCTAACTGTTGCACGGCCTCTCCTTCTGCAGTCAACCTGATGCGCACACTTCCGGGACTCGGCAAATAGGCCAGCTTGATGCCGCCCCTTTCCAATTCCTCTTCCATGTCGCCCAGGGTCAATGCCAATTGGCTCTCACCGGTCCCCATGGTCAACAGAGACATATGGCCCCTCTTGGGCAACCTCCCTTGAAGCTCCAATTGAGAACGCATGGCAGGAATCACCCCGTGCTCCATGATGTGCTCCATTTCATAGGGCACGCCGGGCATAGAAACGGTGACACCGCCAGGACGGTCAAACCACATGCCACTTGCCGTACCCAATGGGTTGTCCAATGGCTTGCACGATTGAGGCAACAAGGCTTGATCGCGGTTCACCTGCAAGACTGGACGGCCACGCCGCTCAAACCAAGAAACAATGCGGTTCTCGATTTCTGGATGCCGCACCAACTGGGTGCCGAAATGCTGGCACAGTACATGTTTGGTAATGTCGTCACGGGTCGGTCCTAGACCACCGGTGATCAACACCAATTCCGCCCGCGACTCCGCGTCTTTTAGGGCGTCTACAATGGCCTCTTCCTCATCGGAAACAGCCACGCACCGGTTGACCCGCCACCCTTCGTTTTCGAGGAGATGGCCCATCCAGGCGGCATTGGTGTTGACCGTCTGTCCCATCAGCAATTCATCACCGATGGACAGGATTTCCACCAAAAGCCGCCCGGATGCCATCACCGATCAGCGGATGGACAAGCGCTCGATGCTGCGCGCACCGGAGCCACTGACCTCCACAGTGTAAATGCCGGGTGTCAAATCTGACACATCGAGACGGGCGAGCTTGCCCTGGATGCGGGCCTGGCGCACCAGACGGCCACCCATATCGCGGACACTCAATTGAGCGCCCAACAGCAAATCATCGAGTACAATCTCCACCACAGAATGGGCGGGGTTGGGGAACAGGCCAAAACCGACTTGGTCGATTTCTCCCACACCCACGTAGTCCTCAAACTCCACATCTGCGCAATCACCGAGGTCCTCTACGTTCATGGTCAAACCCACAATGTCGTTGATGTCAATGGGGTCCTCATCACCACGAACGTGCAAGCCGGGCTCAAAGTCTCGCTGGTAAGTGAGGTTCACCTCTCCCCCCTGAATGCGCGGAGGAATGCAGGGATAGACGCTTTCAATCAAGTCAAAATCCAAGTCTGGCGTGACATCACATGCAGACTCTGAGTTCCAGGTCTCACCACCATCTGTAGAGTGCACCACGTAGCAGTGGCGGTAATTCTGAATGCCCGTGCTGAAGTTCTCCATCAAGGCGCTGTACCCCACTACAATGGTGTTGGACTCTACCACCTGACCTGCCGAAGGCTGAGAGCTGATGCCCACGAAGTAACCTGCGATCTCGTCTTCAAATTCGAGAACGCCACTTTCGTCAATGTCATAAGCATAGGCAATGGTCATGGTGCTGTCTGCCCCCATGGATGGGCGCCAGTATTCCAAGCCGTTGGTGAACGGGTAATAGCTGCTGGTTGCGTCGGTCGTGTCACTGTCCGCATAGTACATGGCACCAAAGAACACATGCACACCACCTGCCTCGTCTACCAGAACGTCTCCTGCACGGTCCGCGTTGAAGAACATGGCGTTGCCATTGGCATCAATAGCATCTGCGATTGTGGTATCCAAAAGGGCCCCTGAATCGAGTACGTAGTTGTCTACGGGGAAGTCGATAATGGTCTCGTAGCTCCAGGTCTCTCCATTGTCCTCAGAGACCATAGCAAACGTGTCATAGAAGCCATTGAAAACGGCAAACGCCACCTTGTCTCCTTCGGCGTGAATGGCGTAAGAGTCTGCCACAAAGCCTCCTCCGAAAGAAGCTGTATCGAGCTCTGCAAAAGTCTGGATGTCCCAATTGGCACCTCCATCCGTGGACCGCATGTAAATCAAAGCGCCATCTTGGCCGTTGTACAGCACACCACCATTACCGGCGGGAGCAGAGATGCAAATGGCATGAATGCTGTTGCCATCGGCACCTCCTACAGTGGCGCGTGGCCAAAGGTGCCAGATGTCGGTCTCGTCTTCTGCAGTCAAGGCAGGCAAGGTGGTCGTAGACCAAGCACCGCTTCCTACAGCGTCACGTGTAGCAAACACAAGTCCACCTGTGCTGCCGTGGCTCAAGGCAAACTCCGTGCCATTGGCGAGGTGTCCAAGAGAAGGCCATCCAATGCGCACATCCTCAATGCGGTCGTAAGGAATCTCTCCCCAATCAGCACCCGTTCCAGCGTCCTTGAAATTGTATCCTGTTCCACGGTCCCCAAAAGGTGAGGTCTCCAGAGACTGAATCCAACCAGCGCTAAGGCCTGCAGATGAACTGAAGACACGATCGTCCACAGCATAGTTGGACTGAAGGTCGTACTGGGTGTAGCCAATGACCTGACGCTCGATGACCATATCCCTCAACTGAAGGTGATCAATGTCTCCAACATTCTGTGCATTGAGTGGCTGGTAGGGAATCATCTCCTCTCCAGTCATATCGACCGTTGGAAGCGTTGCCTGCACTTGTTGCGCAGCATCGAGTCGGTGAAAACTTTGGGCCTGTACGGCCGTAAATGCCGCGCACAACGCGGCTAACGTAAGGGTTGCGAATCGCATGGTTGTTTCGGTTCTGGGAATGTACCCGTCTGAAGTGCCGGAAGTTAAGACACTTCGGGCAACCGTGCGAGCACTGTGCTCCTTGCCACAACCCGGTCGCCTGGCTTCACGGCCACTTCTGCCTCCAAGGGCAAATAAAAGTCGATGCGCGAGCCAAACAGGATAAATCCGCACTCTTGGCCACCTGCAATGTCCTCCCCCTCTTTGACGTACCAACGAATACGCCGCGCCACAGCGCCTGCAATCTGACGCCAGACCACCATTCCTCCGGGAGTGCGCTGTCCGAAAGTGGTCCGCTCATTCAACGTCGAAGACTTTTCGTGCCAAGCCACGAGGTACTCTCCCCTGTGGTATTTGAAATACTCCAGCTTTCCGGCTACAGGTGCCCACTGGGCATGCACATCAAAAATGCTCAGGAAGACACAAATCTTGATGCCTTGCCCCCGATCACTTCGGGCTCATCCACCTCTTCTACCAGCACGACTTTGCCGTCACTCACTGCTGTGACTTCTCCGGGTTGCCCGGTATAAGGGCGCTTGGGAATGCGAAAGAACCACAGAACAAGCACGCCCAGTCCCACCAATGCCGCCCTCAGGAATATCTCGATGGCGATGTGAAGAGAAGGAATCCAAGAAATTAAAGCTTGCAACAAGGCAAGGACCAGCATAAAAACGAGGATGACCTTGTGGCCGGCACGGTGAATTGTCATGTCAATCTGATTCAGGCAAAAATGAGGTACAAGAGCGCAATGGGAGCAGCAATAATGTGTGAGTCAAAGCGGTCAAGTATACCGCCGTGTCCAGGCAAAATTTGTCCCGAATCTTTGATCCCAGCTTTACGCTTTAACAGGCTTTCCAACAGGTCACCAAGGGGGCCAAAAACAGAAACAAGCGCGGCCAAAACCACCCAATGACCCGAGCCTGGCGAGCCCAGCTTGTGCTGAAGCAGGCCGCCAACCAGCAGGGCCACCACAGCGCCGCCACCCCAACCTTCCCACGTCTTTTTTGGAGAAACCGATGGTGCCAATGGATGCCGACCAAAAGAACGCCCGACCAAATAAGCTCCGGTATCGTTGGACCACATCAACGCAAACCACCCCAATGGTGCCCAAAAATCATAGGCTCCTTGAGTCCAAGACATCGCTGCCAAAGCACCAAATGCCAACATCAGCAGACATTGGGCTGCGCAACCGATGGGCACCGCTCTGTGAAAAGGTGGCATCAAGCGCCAAGCCGAAGACAATTCGCGAGCACCTATACACCACACGATGAGCAAGAAGGGCCAATAAGCCCATGGGCCCAATAGAATGGCGCCTAGAATCAGGGCCACAATGCCCACACCGGTCAAAGCGCGGACCCGAAGTTCAGTGCTTCCAGAACTCATGCGGGGTTCTCACCCTCATCCGGTGCAGAGACGAAGGCCTTGGCCCGATCCAAGTCAATGGAAGGCACGTAAACCTCGATGGGACCAAACATGCCATAACTGCTGTCTTGCTTGTTCAGGACCACCACCTGGAATCCGGCACCTTCGAGGCGGGTGCGACAGACCTCGGCCCCAAAGGGCATCGTATCTGAATGTACAAGAGACCACCCTTCCATTATGCCGCGTTTTCGTCCGCTTCTCCTTCTGTCCCTTTGGCCTCTTCTGGCGCTTCGGAAGCGCTGGCATCTTCAGGAGCCTCTGGTTCTTCTGCAGGTGCCGAACCGTCTTTTGCCTCCTCCGAAAGCAAGGCTTTGGGAGTGGTCTTTTCTCCAATGGAAACCTTGGCCTCCAGCTCCCAAGCGCGTGGACCAAGCAATTCAATCAGGTCCTCCTTGAACAGGACCTCCCGCTCTAGAAGCCGTTCTGCCAAGGCGTTCAATTTGTCGGAGTGCAATTCCAAGATTTCACGCGCCTTGGCATAGGCACGTTCGATGATGGCCCCAGCCTCCTCGTCAATGATCCTTGCCGTCTCCTCACTGTATGGTTTGGTGAAGGTCGCTTCGGCCCGCGGATCGTAAAAGCTGCGGTTTCCAATGCGCTTGTTCAGTCCATATACACTCACCATGGCATAGGCCTGCTTCGTCACCTTTTCGAGGTCGCTCAAAGCGCCCGTAGAAATCTTGCCAAACGTCAATTCTTCAGCAGCACGGCCACCCAGGGCTGCACACATCTCATCAAAAATCTGCTCGGTCGTGGTGATGTGCCGTTCTTCGGGCAAATACCAGGCGGCTCCCAAAGACTGCCCCCTCGGCACGATGGTCACCTTGACCAACGGAGACGCATGCTCCAACATCCAGCTGACCGTGGCATGACCTGCCTCGTGGAATGCAATCGTACGTTTCTCACTGTCGGTGATCAGTTTGTTTTTCTTTTCTAAACCGCCGACCACACGGTCCACAGCATCCAAAAAGTCTTGCTTCCCCACCCGACCCGCATCGCGACGGGCCGCAATCAACGCTGCCTCATTGCAGATGTTGGCGATGTCCGCACCACTAAATCCTGGAGTCTGACGGGCCAAGAAATCCACGTCAATGGAACCATCTGTTTTGATGGGCTCCAAATGCACTTTAAAAATGGCATCACGCTCCGTCAAATCAGGCATGTCCACGTAGATCTGACGGTCAAAACGACCAGCCCGCATCAACGCGCTGTCCAAGATGTCTGCACGGTTCGTTGCCGCCAAAATGATGACACCACTGTTGGTACCAAAACCGTCCATCTCGGTCAGCAATTGGTTCAACGTATTCTCCCGCTCATCATTGGAACCCAAACTGGCGTTTTTACCTCGGGCACGGCCAACAGCATCAATCTCATCAATAAAAACGATGCATGGACTCTTGTCTTTGGCCTGCTTAAAAAGGTCCCTGACACGGCTGGCGCCGACGCCCACAAACATTTCTACAAAATCCGATCCGCTCAGAGAAAAGAAAGGAACCTGAGCCTCCCCCGCCACGGCTTTGGCCAAGAGTGTTTTTCCGGTTCCCGGAGGTCCAACGAGCAATGCGCCCTTTGGAATTTTCGCCCCGAGGTCGGTGTACTTGTCGGGATTCTTCAAGAACTCCACAATCTCTCCAAGCTCCTCTTTGGCCCCTTCCAAACCTGCAACGTCGTTGAAGTCAACCTTTGTAGAGTTGTCTTTATCAAACAACTGCGCCTTGGACTTCCCAACATTGAAAATCTGACCACCGGGGCCACCGCCACCCCCAAGACGGCGCATCAACACCATCCAAACGCCAATCATAATGGCGAGCACGATGATGTAAAACAGGAGTTGTTGGCCCCATTCATTGGGACGCTCGTAGGTCACTGCGACCCGACCATCCGCCGAAAGCTGATCCAATCGGTCAATGTTCTTTTCTGATGGTGGAATTTCCACCATCAAGTCTGCGCCCCTCAAAAAAGCGCCGCCCAAAGGTCCTTCTGGACGGTCTTTCATAATGGAATCCCTTGCGGCGTCGGTGTACCAAGCTTCGACGACCATTCCATTGTGGCTCAGCTTTTTTAATTCACCAGATTCTGCCTTGCTAATCAACTGCTGAAAGCTCACAGTTCCTGCACCTCCGCCTGCTCCCCCAGAAAGGATCATCGCGATAAGCAGGGCGCCAATGCCCGCGTAAACCCAATAAAAATTGAAGCTCGGCTTGCTGGGCTTACGGGGTTCCTGATTGTTTGATTCCATAAAAAATAAACGCGCTTGTCCTTCTTCTTCCACCAAAGACTGTCTTTGGCAGTGCACAACGAAACTACAAACCAACCGCATTGAAGGTTTAGCCTAATCGCGCTCAAAGGGCACAATATTCTACAAACACGCCCCCATTCTGAGTGAACGAGGGAAAACTGTCTTTGTACCTTCCTCTATTCAATGTGGACCGCAGTCACCATCTCACCTAGACATAGGTTAACCCAAGAGGCGGTTGAAGTTGCCGTACACCCCCGATTTGGATCACTGCAGTTTCGCAACGGACAATTTGTGGTGCTGGAAGTAGCACTGGAAAATGGCATCAGGAGAAGTGCATTTTCCATCGTCCGCAAGGAGGGCAAGGGTATTATTCTCGGAGTCAAGCAAAACGGAGATCACGGAATTTCCGCTTGGTTAAACGGCCTCACTGAACCCACCAAAGCATTCATTGCAGGCCCTTTTGGGCAATTTCAAATCAATCCTTCCGCAACAAAGCACATTTTCATCACCGGCGGAAGCGGGATCACTCCCGTACGCAGCATGTTTGATGAGCTGCTGGCAGAAGGGATAAAACCCATCCTGATTTATGCCAACCAATCTCCGGAACGGGCCATGTATCTCGAGTCCTTCCGGAAACTGGCCAGTCTTGATGGACTGGAGCTGATTGAAATCTATGATCGGGACATTACCAAGGCTTTGGGGCAGGTTGATTTGCAAGACGCCGCGGTATACACCTGCGGACCGTCAGGCCTCATCAACAACGCCTTAGAATCGCTCGCTTTATACAAGGTTCCGGAAGACAACATCCAAACAGAGCTCTATGGCCTCGACATGGATGCTGCGAGAAATTCAACGGGCTCGTTTGTTTGGAAAAGCATGTGGGGTTCCGCCAAAAAAGTACCCATGGCGGGGCACAAGAACATGCTCGACGGAGCCATTGCCAGCGACGTCAACATTCCGCACGCCTGCGGAATTGGGGTGTGCGGAACATGCAGAGCCACGGTCATAAAAGGGTCCGTCATTTGCGGTAAGGAGTCACGACAAAAAGGAGATGAGATCCTAACGTGCATTAGTAAACCTTTTGGTACCGAGCCCACGATGGTGGGGCCAGCCAAAGGTGGTAGGTCGCAAGTCATGGCCATTGCCCTTTTGATCGGCGCTGTCTTTCTGGGGATGTGGAAATTCCCACCCGCAATAGGTTTCAAGGCGCTTGGCCCCATGAACACTTCCCACGAAAATCTCGAGTGCAATGCCTGCCATACAGAGGCTCCGGGGACATTCAGACAACAGGTTGGGCACAATGCCCAGGCCCTGATGGGGCTGCACGGACATGAAATGGTCCCCGTTGGTTTTGCCCCTGTGGACAACAAGGCATGCATGAGCTGTCACTACCGTCCGAACGATCGACACCCCGTTTCCCGATTCTTAGAGACGCGGTATGCTCAGCAGAGGGAAGACATAGGCCCACATGAATGCAACAACTGTCACGGCGAACACAATGGAAAAAGGGTGGCGTTGGTAGAACCGGGATTTTGCATCCATTGTCACCAGGACATGGAAGTCAGCTTTGACAGCGCTCAGCCCTCCCATGCCGAGCTCATAGAAGATGGGGCTTGGGAGACATGCTTGCAGTGCCATGACTTTCATGGAAACCACATTCGCGAAGTTCCTCATCGGCTTACTGAAGGCATCGCTCCTGAAAAAATCCTGCAATATTTGGAGGGAGCAGCCGATCCATACGGACCAGATAAAACCCATACCGCAGAAAGCAAATGACACGCTTTAACCACGATTTTGACCTCTGTGGCGGTTTTTTCTCAATCTCAGCCCCTCCATTCTCCTGAAATGAAGCGCATCTCTCGCCCCATCAAATTTTGGACNTTCACCGCACTCGGGGGNGCATCCCTCATCGTGTATTTGTTTGCCACGGCGCCAGAGGCTCTTGGCGCTGGAGNTTCAGAACGCCACACCCTGTCGACAGAGGAGGCACTCACGATGCTGGCATTGGAAAACGACCTCACCCGAACCTTGTTTACAAAGGAAATTGTGGGCAAAGGGAAGGCCCAGGGGCTCAAGTTCGACGAAGCTTGGGCCGATGAAGACGTCATTGCAGGCCCCCTGCCCGCCCTTTTTCTTCGCGGCGTAGCCATCGAAATTTCCATGGGCGATGTTCCCTTGCAACTTTTCTTGGGCTCTGACTTTCCGATCGAATCATCCAACGCATTTGATGAATTCCAAGCCCAGGAGTTCAAAGCCATGCGCACCGATTTAAAACCCCGGCACTTCATCGACCCCACCACGGGGGAACATGTGAGCATGTTTCCTGATTTTGCTTCGGCACCTGCCTGCGTTTCTTGCCACAACGAGCACCCTAAAACCACAAAATCCGACTGGGTATTGGGCGACCTCATGGGCGCCACAACATGGTCATATCCGGAAGACTCCGTCACCACTGATGAGTTTATCGCCATGATTTCAGAGTACCGAAAAGGGGTCGAAACCGTCTGGAGTCAATACCTCGAAGAGCTTGACGCCCTCGAAGATGGACAACGGCCAGAAGTCGGACAGAAATGGCCTTCACACGGCCTCTACATTCCAGCCCACGAGGCATTGAGAGACAGCATAGACCGCATGGCCAATGCCCCGTTATTCATGGGGCTTATGGAAAAAGCCACCCTCTAATGCGTGCAGCCTCTCGATACCTGATTTGGATCACCGCCAGCGTGATGCTGCTGGCTTGGATCCTGAATTTGGATCAATTGGAGGCCCTCTCTTTCCAAAAAGACCGCGACTTCCGCAACATCAGCGGCATCATTGTGATGGCCCTGATCCTGTTTCAATGGAGCTTGACCTTGGGCAGAACGGTCTTCCAGCGCTCAGGCAGTCAGTGGGGAAAATGGTCCGATTGGCACATTCGCGCTTCACTGCTTTTGCCATTCTCTGTTCTGGCTCACTCCATTTCAATCGGGTGGGGCTTGCTGGCCATCCTGCCGCTGACGCTATTGGCCTCGGGCCATTTCGGGTCCATGTTAGAAGGGGAACCGAACATCAAGAAATACCTGCCGTACCACATCGGACTTTCCGTAGCCACTTTGGTGATGGCCCTCGTCCACGCAACAACGGTACTGCTTTTTAATTGATCAGTACTCCGGGAAGTCTTCTGGAGATGGCCGGGCTTCCTCCAAGTCCGGTACAAATTGTTGGGGCGCATCGGCCCACAATTCCTCCAAGCCGTAGTGCGCTCGCCAATCCTTGTGGAAAATGTGGACCACCACGTCCGCGTAATCCAAAAGCGCCCACTGTCCGCCACGCAATCCCTGCTTCATCCATGGGGACTCTTTGTGCATCTTCTCGGTGAATTCCTCGACACTGCGTGCAATGGCCTCCACTTGTGTGTTGGATTGCCCCTCACAAATGATAAAGCGCGCCGCCACACTGTTTTGGATGGCTGCGAAATCGACGATGCAAATTCTGTGGCCCTTTACCTCCTGAATGCCGGCTACAACAGAGGTCACTAAAGCATCTGTAGATGGTCCTTCAGTGCGCTCCGGAGCGTTTCTCGGGGTCGTCGCGTAGGTACGCGGATCGGATGGTGCTTGCTGTTCTTCCAACGTGCGCTAAAATAGCCACCGTGGAGGACCTGCACACCCTTGCTCTATCACATCTGTCCAAAGCCATGGGCACCCCGCCCCTGACTTCCAGATCGGAAGGCAGGTGGACGGCATTAGGTTGGGCGGAAACCGACAGCACCAACTCTCGCGCAATGAGGGCTTTACGAACCTCTCCAGGGGGGATTTTAGACCATTTCGCCTTGCATGTAGACCATCAAACTGCAGGTCGTGGGCAACAACAAAGATCATGGGCGGCCTCCCCTCAGGACCTCGCCATGACGCTCATTTTGGAGCACAAATTGCCGACACGGACCCCATTTGCGCTGAATATCGCCGTCAGCCTTGCTGTTGTGCAAGCAATAGAAGCCTCCATTCCGGCCATTCAAAGCAAGGATTTGCTCATTAAATGGCCCAATGACATCATGCTCAAAGGCGCTAAAGCAGGGGGCATCTTGATTGAAAACAGCTGGAGGGGAAATTCTTGGTCTTCAGCCACCATTGGCATTGGTCTCAACCTGGCCGGCACCCCTCCTTTCCCCAATGCCACCCGCCTCATACCCGAAGGCCAATCATCTCCCGAGGTGTTGCACAATTTGCGCCAAGCCATCCTGAATAAAACCGATGACCGCCTGGCAGAAATGGTGCACCCCACCTCTCTGCTCCAACAATTCCACCAACGGCTTTTTGGTTGGGGGCAACGGCAACGCTGGCAATTAGATGGTCAAGAAGTGAGAGGCTCCTTGGAATGCATTGACATTCAGGGCCGCTTGTGTGTGAATTCCAACGGAAAGCAACAGTGCTTTGCTCCGGGAGAAGTGGGATGGCTGGGGCTCGAACCCCTTTAACCCTTTAGGCTGCACCGAATTTGGCCTCGACAGCTTCTGCAATGTGCTGGAACAAGGCCTCCAATGGCTTTTGCGCCATCATCTTCAAGAATGGGTTCAAATCAGCCTCACACACTACCGATGCTCGGGCTCCAGTGGACGCCTCAACGACTTTCAAGTCCAGGTGAAAAGTAAATGGGGCCCCTCCCCCTTGAAGCCGCAATGAATCTCCTTCAAAGGCTTCCGTAGTCCGCGTCAAACGGATTTCTATACCCCCTTGAATCTTAAAGCTGACTTCGTCCGCGGTCCCTTTAAAGTCCTTGACCTTATCTGCGGGCAACAAGCCTTCAAGGTTCTCCAGATTCTGCAAGTGTGCCTTGAGCTCACCTGCATCTACCCCTACATGGACTTCTTTACTGCGGATTTCAGTCATCCCTTCAATCCATCAGGTGCGAGCGCTGAATTGAAGTTTTGACTCCAAGCTGCCGCGTCTTCACGCCACTTGATCAATGCGCCAGCCTGTTCTTCAGTCAGATAATCTCGTCGAGCAGCCTCGGTAATGAGCGTCGGATAATCACTCAAGGTTTCGAGCGGGCAACTGGCTTCCGCGAAGTTCTGAGCCGCTACATCAAACCCGTAGGTGAAGATCGCCACCATCCCTTTGACTTCGAGACCCTCAGCACGCAGCGCTTTTACTGCCGACAGGCTGGATTTACCCGTGCTGATCAAGTCTTCAATCACCACCACGTTGCGCGCCTTGCCCAAGTCCCCCTCTACACGGTTGCCCTTTCCATGACCCTTCACTTCTCCCCTCACATAACAAAAAGGCAAACCAAGCTCGTGGGCTACGTAGGCCCCCCAAGCAATCCCTCCAGTGGCCACTCCAGCGATCATATCAGGCTTTCCATAAGCATGCTCAACCGCTGAACACAGCTGCTGACGGATGTGCGTCCTGACTGAAGGATGACTCAGAGCCATTCTGTTATCACAGTAAATGGGAGAAAGTAATCCTGAGGCCCATGTGAAAGGATCTTCCGGAGCCAACTGAATTGCCTTGATACGAAGCAGAGATTCTGCTACTTTCCGGCGTTCATCCAAAGAAAGAGACATGGCGCGAAGGTATGACGTGGATTTTGGCGAACGGCGGCTTACAGTCGCCGATTCGCAAGTGGTTCCAGATGGTTCGGCTGCGGTCGTCCAACACGACGGAAAGCCCATGGCATCCGTGCCCCAATGGCTTTCTAAATCGGCCCACGTTTGGGTTCAATGTCCGGACGTAGAGAAGGCATGGAAGTCATTGAATCGACACACCAAAGACGTCTTGGCGGCGGGTGGATTGCTCACCAACGAGCAAGGCGCCCTGCTGTGCATTCACAGGCTCGGCCACTGGGACCTGCCCAAAGGCAAAGTGGAACGCGGGGAAGACTTGCCCACGGCAGCAGCCAGAGAGGTGCACGAAGAATGCGGCGTCCCCTTGCCCATTGTAGGGGCTCCATTCGCAAAAACCTTCCACGTCTATGGACGCAAAGACGATAAAATGAAAGTCACGCAATGGTATGCGATGGCCCCAAGTCCTGGATCAGAAAACGTGCAGCTTCAACCCCAAACTGAGGAAGGCATCACCGAAGTCAGGTGGGCCATGCCCAAAGAAGTGGCCAAAATGGAACCAGACGCCTTTGGCAACATTGCCCGGCTCATGAACGCTTGGCGAGCCAGCCAATGAGCGCCGGCCCAGGCATAGGGGGCGCCTCGGGCGTCGGAACGAGTCCAGGCCCACTGTGCCGCATGGCGGGCAAGGTCTGAAGTTCAAAAGCCTCTGTCCACCGGACATCACCGCCAGTATGCAGCATGGTGTATGGCAGTTTTTGCAAGCCCCCATGACGGGCTGCTGCATCGCGAATGAGTTGCTCAAATGCCGTCCAATCCTGCCCAACATCCGCTACCACCCACTTGAGGTCCCTGGAGACGGATGGACCACGGCGCCCTTGCCCTCCTTGAGAGGTCATCATCCGCTCCAACACTTGCAATTGTACCACTGTCGTGGGGGCGCTGGCATCGAGCCATAGCCAAGCCACAGGTCCTGAACCGGCCAATTCCTCCATGCGCATCAAACTTCCAGAAGCCGCAAAAGCGCGCAATGAAGCCGGCAAGGCACCGGGGTGGGTACACTTTTCTATCAGACGCTGCGCCGCTGTGCCCAGCAGCGGGTGGTCGAGGCATTCGGTCAGCAAAGCATGCACGCCATTCGGAACTGCCACTTGATGATCAAAGCGTTGGGGGAACTGCACGCCAAGGCCTCCATCGCCCAACCGGGACAAAAACCAAGCCAGGGTCTTGTCCACATCTTCACCTCCCCACCACACCGCAGTGGCTGCAGCCAAGCTGTCCAAATCACCCGCCACCAATGCCCTCCGTAAACTTTGTTTTTCTGCCATGCTCCAGCCATCGAAACCCGCAACGCGGTTCAGGCCTTGGAGAAACACCTCGACCCCTCCAGCATCATCTGGATGAGGGACATCGCGGTCACACCACGCCGCTCTCCAAACCTGAGCGCTGTCCGGATACAATTCAGGCAATAGCCGCCATTGCAATGCCGCTAAATAGTCGCGCTCAGCTCCCAAAGAACAACGGTTCAACAAGTCACCATAGGTTTTCTGAAACCTCGTTTGGTGTGCTGTCCAAAGCGAATCTTGGTTGACAACCTCGGAAGGACCTTGACCAATAGGGATGCCCAAAACCCCTCCATCGTTGGCCTGCGATGATACTCCGCTCCACAGCATGGACTGCTGCATATCCGCAGCCGTTTCGCGCTCGATTTCAGCCAGGATTTCTTGCGCTTGGGACACCACAATCGGCGTCCATTCCACGCCCTCCTCCGGTGCCCAATAAACAGAGCCTTGGCGCGCCGAGAAAGGAGCGCCTCCGAGAGGCGGCACCCTCAGCGTAGCGCCTTGGACATAGGGCCCGCAAACAGGCAAAGACCAAACAATACCCGCACACTCAAGCTCCAAAAAATGAACGCGGCCATCATCAGGCCAAGTGAGCTTAATCTGCCCTTTCATCCCCACTTGACCTTCTTCCAATAGGGCCAAGGTGTTGGTCAACGGATGAAATGTGCTCAACCGATAGGGCCGGTTATCCAACCCTTCCAAGTTAAACGACGCCCCTGCCTGTTGGCCCTGCATGCCCCCGCACACGGCAACACATAGCACGACCCAAAAGGCCTGAAACCATTTACTTGACATGCCCCTTGAGGTCCACTGCATCGGGAACGAAACGCGAAACATCACCTCCGTGGTGTACAATGTCACGCACCACACTGCTCGAAATCGGAGCGTGCTCTGGATCGGTAAACAGGATCATCGTCTCAAGGCCCGCATCCAGATACTTCGTCATTTGAGCAATGGTTCTTTCGTACTCAAAGTCGCCCCCATTCCGGACGCCACGAATGAGCCAACCCGCTCCAACAGTATCGCAAAAGTCTGCAGTCAAACCCTCAAAGGAGGCCACCTTGATGTTGGACACATCAGAAAAAGTCGCGCGGCACCATTCCATGCGCTGGTCCAATGGAAACATGCCCTCCTTGCTTTGATTCACCCCTATTGCCAGGGTGACTTCATCGAACAGCACAGCGGCACGGCGCAGGATGTTTTCGTGCCCCCGGGTGATGGGGTCAAACGATCCGGGGAACACCGCCCTGCGGGCGCGGTCAGTCTTCTGAGAGGGCTTCATGAAAGTCAAAGAAACTGAAATGCACGTGACCGTACTTCCTCATCTCAACAAATCCCGCCTCTTTGCTGAAGTCTCTTCGGTCACCATGCTCCAGCACAAAGAGTCCTCCTTTGGCCACAATACCCGCCGCAGCTACCATTCCGGGCAACTCTGGCAGCTTGGGCTCTGTGTAAGGAGGATCAGCAAACACCAAGTCAAATTGGGTCACCGCTTTGCCGAGAAAGGAAAAAGCATCGGCACGCAGTACCCGGATGGCCTCGAGTTCGAATTCTTGTGCCTGCTTGTGAATGTAGCGGCACGAACCGGCATCACGCTCTACAGATGTAACCGCCAATGCCCCCCTGCTGGCCAATTCAAAAGAGACCGCACCAGAACCAGCAAACAAGTCCAGCGCCTCAATACCGTCCAATTCCAATCGTGAACGCAGCAGATTAAACAGGCCTTCACGACCAAAATCCGTGGTCGGACGCCCTTTAAATTGCCGTGGCGGTGAGAACCGGCGCCCCTTGAGGGTGCCCCCAATTATGCGCATCGGATAAGCTGGATAACAGGCAAAAAGTGCTGCCTGTGAAGGCCCGTCACCGGTCCAAGTGCCGGGATGAATTTTCCGTAATGCAAGTCCACCGTTCCAAAATGACGTTGGAAAGCTTTGTGGACATCACCCAACGGCTTCACTGCTCCACTCAACTGTATGGCAACGTCATCGCCAAACCCCAGCGCATGCAACAGGTGAACCGCACGGTACACTGCATCCTCCGGCGTGGCCGCCATGTGCGAGACTGAGGCTTGGAGCCCTTGCTCTGACAGCAATACCAAATCGACCGCATCATCGCGGAGGTGCACCGCCATGGCCGTTCGGCCCCGTTGACGTTCCTCCCGGATAAAAGCTTCTGCTAGAACAGCACGTGGATGCCTAAACCTCATCGTGGGAACCAAAGCCGAAAGCGCCTGCCTCAAAGCATGGTCAGGGGCGTGAATCACGAGATAAGGAGAGCCCACCACTTCGTGGGCTTCTGTGCCCAAATGACGCAAGCCCGTCTCCGCCTCCAGCCATTCCACATCTGTCGCCTGTCCGCGCAAAGCATCGGGCACGACAGTGGCGGCACCATCCGACATCCACGTCACAGATCCAGCGGTTTCCAACTGCATACTGGACGTCAACCAATTCACGCGCTCTTGCATTCTGCCCGGTCCCGGAGGTGCCTTCCAAATGTGCAGACCACCTTCTACCAGGGCACTGCCATCCTCTGAAGTTCTGAGCCAACGCATGGACTGACCAGAGTCAAATACCCACAATGGGAATGCCCCTTCCGGCACATCCTGTGTGCCGTCAAGTGCAGTGAGAACAAAGTCTCTCTGGCCCTTATTGGCGCCAGTTTCCATCTGTATGCGCTTCCACCAGCGAGCCAAAACGGAGCGTATCCTTTTTGACATTGGCCCGTCCGAATGGCGTAGGGTCTTGAACCTTGATCGCACTAACGCGCAATCCACTTTGGTTCACATAAGTGGTGTCAATCATAAAGCGCTCACCCGAGGTCGGGCTGAACGACAGAGAATCCAAATCCACTTTGGGCAGCTTTTTGTCGGTCCTCTTCTCCTCAACAAAATTCTCGGCAAAGAAGGAAGTGTACAAGGTGTCACGCACTTTGTAAGCGACCGCATCAGCGGTAATGCTGTCGAGCAAGGATTGCTCGTCCCAGCCCAATTCTGCGGCAACCCCAGGCACATCGGCACGCCGGATGACATAGCCTTCCTCGTAGCACATGGCTTCAGGAAGCGTATCGTGAAAAGACCCAATGGAGAAGTTCAATGGCACGAGGGGCGCATTGATAAAAGCCAAGAGGGTGTCAAAGCTGTCGGTGAACTCACCATGGACGTCTTTGTACGCCAATTGTGCATCACGGATGTCCGTCANACGTTGAATCGTGATGGCGTTTACGGCCTTCTGGTCTGCCAAGAATTGCTCCTCATCCAGCACAGAATTGGTGGACGCCATGAAGAAATAAGCGGCACCTATGACGCCTGCAGCCATGAGCACGCGATATGCCTTTTGGGGAATGCGGTCCAAAACGGCCGGCATGGCCAAGACGGCGCTTAAAATCAAAGCCAATCCAGCAAAAAGCATCTCTGTGGGCTGGCTCAAATCTGCCGTGTCGGTCGAAGCCAAGACACTGCGGATATACATGGTGGTCCATGCAATACCAGCCACCAATAGAATCAGACTAAAGCTGTGGCTGCGGACGAGGAACAAGAGGTTCCGGTATTTGTCGTTCGAATCGTTCATGCTCGTGGGCGCAAAAATGGGTGCGAATCAAGCGTGGCGAAGCTAATGAATACCAAGCGGACGACCGCCCTCTGGGTCCGTACTTTGCCCCGACCGTTTGCAACTTGTAGACGACGCCCCTTTGTAACGTGCCATCAACCCCCACCTCAGAAGAAGCTGAAGACCGCCTCAGAAGCGCATTTCCGCATGCCCCGACGCCAAGTCAGGACGGGCTCATCCATGCGCTGGGAAGGTTTTTAATGAGCACGCAGCCGCGCTGTTGCCTGGTGGTTCGCGGTTATGCCGGAACGGGAAAGACCACCACCATGGCCGCCTTGGTCCGCGTCCTCCGAGACCTCCGCCGGCCCGTCGAACTGCTTGCGCCAACTGGACGCGCAGCGCAGGTCATGGGCCGCTATGCCGGCCTCCAGGCCAGCACCATCCACCGGCGCATCTATCTCCGCAAAGCCACCCCAGATGGCGGGACATCTGCGAGTATTGCGCCCTATACCCGCAAGGGAGCCGTCTTCATCGTGGATGAGGCCTCCATGATTGGCCGCGACAGTGGTCTTCGGCAAACCGGCGCAACAGGTGCTGGGTTCGGGCAACGCGACCTCCTCTCGGACCTTTTTCAATTCTGCCTGCAGGCCCCCGGCAGCCGGATCATCTTGGTGGGTGACGACGCCCAGCTTCCTCCCGTTGGCAGTCCCATCTCCCCCGCTCTCGACGGCCCAAGGCTGGCCCGCGAATTCGACCTCACCCTCGCCGAACGCACCCTCGATGACGTTGTCCGTCAGGAATTGGACAGCGGCATACTCGCGAATGCCCATGCCCTGAGGCAAAACATTGCCTTGGCCAAGGACCTGCCTGAAAACGTCGATGCCCCACTTCCCCAATTCGACACCGCTCCTTACCCAGACCTGCACTCGGTCACTGGCAATGACCTGGCGGAACTGCTCGATGACCTCCACCACCGATATGGTGAACAGGAAGTGGTGGTCATTACCCGGTCCAACCGCCGGGCCAACGACTTCAACGAGCAGATCCGCCGCCGCATCCTCTGGCGCGAGGAGGAACTCGACGCTGGCGACCGCCTCATGGTCGTCCGCAACAACTACCACTGGCTCAAAGACGAGGACGCCTACCCCACCGACCTCATCGCCAACGGCGACACCCTCGTCGTCCAGAAAATCGTGCGCCGCTTTGAACGATACGGCCTACGCTACGCTACGGCCGACCTGAAGATGGAGGACTTCCCCGACGCCCCCTCCTTCGAAGCTCAGATCATGCTCGACGCACTCCACGTCGACGGGCCCAGCCTGCCCGGCGCCCGCATGAAAACGCTCTTCGAAGACGTCATGCTCGACCACGCCCACCTCGGCAGCAAGCGGAAGGTCGCCGAGGCCGCCAAGCAGGACCCCTGCACCCAGGCCCTCCAGGTCAAATTCGCCTACGCCGTCACCGCCCACAAGAGCCAAGGCGGCCAATGGCCTGCCATCGTCGTCGACCAAGGCTACCTCACCGAAGAAATGGTCGACATCGAGTGGCTGCGCTGGCTCTACACCGCCCTCACCCGCGCCCAACAGGAGGCCCACCTCCTCAACTTCCACCCCCGCTTCCTCACCACATCCACCGACGACTCTTAGAAACACGATTATCCGCAATTAGACAGCGCATAATTACAGCTCAGTTTTTACACACTGGTGCCAGTATTTTGGTTATACCAAACCACTTGCCATGCGCCCCCTGCTGCTACTCGCCACCCTCCTGGCCACCCTCACCGCCTCCGCCCAACTCCCCTCCTACGTCCCCACCGACGGCCTCGTCGCCTGGTATCCGTTCAACGGCAACGCCAATGATGCCAGCGTCAACGGCCAGAACGGTTCGATGTCGAATGTGACCTTCACCACCGGGGCATCTGGGGAAGCCATCGAAGCCGCACACTTCAATGGTGACGCCCAAGTGCTAATCCCCCATAACAGCATCTGGAACGCGAGTTCGTACACCCTCACCGCACTATATCGTTGGCAGAACAACTCCTCAGCCACGCCCAATGGAAACTCGCTTCTCATGAGCAAACGAGAACCCTCCGGATGGGGATCGAGTTTTGAGCATTCGCCCGGTGGAGGCCTCAGCTGGACCATTGGAAGCAATGGCGGTGCAGGGATTGGCACCACCATTCCACAAAACACATGGGTCCACATCACCTGGGTCTTCACACCCTCGACTATTCATTTCTATCTCGATGGGCAACTGGTCAACTCCGCTTCCTCTCCGGGAGCCATGAACTCCAACACTCTTCCCGTTTCCATAGGCATGAGGGGCAATGGTTGGCATGAACTGATTGGGGACATCGACCACATTGGATATTGGTCCCGAGCTCTGACGGAAACCGAAATACTCGACCTGCATGCCATGGAGGTAACCCCTCCAGAAGGCTGCATGGATCCTGCCGCCTGCAACTACAACCCCGACGCCAATCAGGACGACGGCAGTTGTGCCGAAGGGTTTTCCCTAAACCTCTCCGACACCACTGTGTGCGCCGGCGACACGCTGACCCTCTTCATAGACAACCTCTCCCCCGCAACCCTTCCGTATGCACAGACAACAGGCAACAGTGAATGGTTCGTCTCATCCGGTGCCTCAGGAAATGGTTCGGAAGCCAGCCCATTCGGCACGATTCAAGCCGCCGTCAACCAAGCCAGCAACGGGGACGTGATCACGGTCCTTCCCGGGACGTACACGGGAACAGGCAACCGCAACATCAGCCCGCTCGGCAAGTCCATCACCATCCAATCTGCAGATGGGCCGGAGGTGACCATCATCGACTGCGAGCACCTAGACCGCGGCTTCATCGCCAACTCCGGCGAGTCAATGAACACCATCATTCAAGGATTCCACATCACGCAAGGCCTTCCCACCTCGGGCCCGACGAATTACGGCACCGCCATTTTCATTGAGGACAATTCAGGGCTCCTCATCCAAAACTGCATCATCTCCGAATGCAAGAGGGCTGGGGATGTCGCAGGAACTGCCATTCAAATTGGGGACACTGAGACCAGCGGACCGCAGACCGGAGTGGAGTCCTGCGTCTTCAAAAACAACTTAGGTGGAGGTATCGCGGCCAGCAAGAAATCCTTCTACTGTCATAACAGCCTGTTCATGGATAATTCCGGCATCTCCCATGGCAATGGCCACGTGGCCAATCCAGCTCAGGAGTACCGGAACTGTTCCTGGTTTCGGAACACGGGAAGCAGCTACATCCTGCGGTTGGATCACGGAAAACGAGCTGAAAACTGCCTCTTCATCGACAATACCGCTCCGACAAACGCCATCACGTATCTCGGCACCAACTGGTCCGGCCTCAACACCATTGACCATTGCACCTTTCACAATAACTCAGGCGTCTATTACAGCTCAGGCTGGGGGGACCACAAAGGGGATGTTCGCAGCTGTATCCTGTTCGAAGGTGGCCCTGCACGACATCACGTGTCCGGTAACCAGAGCATCGTCAATTTCTATTACAGTCTGGGCGAAGGCATCAGCGGCAATGGGAACATCTCGGGAGCCCCCCTATTCGTGGATGCGAACAACCTCGATTTCAGCCTGTCACCAGGCTCACCCTGCATCGGCACAGGTGAAAATGGGACCAACATGGGATGCGACCTCTCCTTGCTGCCAGAATGGATGATTCCCATGGCAGCTGGCAGTGATGTGGCCTCTGAATCAGCAGACACCATCACGTGGTCCGATGGCTCAACACAAGACACCTTGATGGTTGTTGCCGATGAAACCATCACCATCACGGCCACTTCAGGAAATTCAGGTTGCAGCCAAAATGTGATCATCACCGTCACGGAATTGGAATGCGGAGATGCTGAGGCCACCAACTATGCGCCCAATGCTACTTGCACCGGAGGCCCATGCACCTACAACGGCTGCATGGATCCTGCCGCCTGCAATTACAGCGCAATTGCAGAAGCGGATGATGGCTCATGCGACTACTCCTGTTGCCCAGGCCCCGGATGCTGCGGGGAAGGCATGCATTGGGATGCCGCAACGCAGTCCTGCATCATCACGCCGCCCTCCGTGGCACCCGATGCCGAATGCACGCTCTTGAATCTTCAAGAGCTGGCAGAGGGCTATCAGATTCTCATGGCACAAAACGCGGTTCAAGACAGCCTCATTCTCGCGTTGCAAGATTCACTGTCGAATTGCTCCAACTTCACGGAGGATGGGTCCACAAGCGTTGAAGGTCCATGCGTCGGCCAGGATCACGTCACGTTTTATAGCTACGACTACAGCGTCGTGGGAATCGGAGACCAATGCTGGTTCGCCGAAAATCTGCGGACAGAATCCTATTCGGACGGGAGCACTCTTGATGCCGCCCATTACGCAGCATTCAACAACGCCTCCGTCAGCATCGACAGCTATGGCTTGCTCTACAAGGGCGCCGCAATCACGGACTCCCGCAACCTGTGCCCCACGGATTGGCACATTAGCACTTTACCCGATTGGCAATCGCTCGAAGCCCATGCGGCAGCCAATGGACACGCTGGAGCGGAAGCCGCGGCCCTGAAATCCACCTCAGGGTGGAGCACCACGGGGAATGGTTCAGATGCTTTCGGATTCAACGCCACTCCAGGAGGCTTCCACTACAACCCCACCCATCCCTACTGGGGTGAATTTGCCCATTCCCTGACCAATGGCTACTGGTGGACGTCCACCCCCCACAGCACAGGACGATCCTATGCTTGTGCCATCCAAAACAACGTGGCCTCACCCGACTACGCCCACAGCAACGGCCTTTCCGTGCGGTGTGTGAAGGATTGAGGGGGCGGTGGACCGCGGGGAGCGGCGGTGCGGCGCGGTGGCGTAGATTGTCGGCATGACGCTGGAGCAGTTCCTTTCGATGTTTGAGGCGATGCCGGCCTGGCAGAAGCTGGGGTGGATCGTCGTGTGCATGTCGGTCAACCTCATCGTGGAGTCGGTCAGGCCCCTGTTTAGCGAGGGCTTCCGCAGTGGGCAACACATGCGGACCAACCTGACTTTCCTGGCGACCACCATGGCCATCAACGTGGCCTTCGGGGTGGCGGCTGTGGGGCTGTTCGAATGGACGGCGGCGACCGGATTCGGGCTGCTGCACTGGGTCGCCATGCCGCTCTGGCTGCAGCTGCTGGTGACGGTGATGACGCTGGACCTCATTGCCCAGTACACCGTCCACTACCTGCTGCACAACTGGAAGTGGATGTGGCGGCTGCACATGGTGCACCACAGCGACACCCACGTGGACGTGACGACCGGGACGCGCCACCACCCCATCGACTTCGTGTGCCGCGAGACGTTTGCGCTCCTCGGCGTGATCGTGACGGGGGCGCCGGTGGCGTTCTACGGGTTCTACCGCATCGTGACCATCTTCTTCACCTACTGGAACCACAGCAACGTGGCGCTGCCGCTGGCAGTGGACAAGGCGCTCAGCTGGCTGGTAGTCACCCCCAACATGCACAAGTTCCACCACCACCACGAAGTGCCGTGGACGGACCGCAACTACGGCAACGTACTGAGCGTCTGGGACCGACTGTTCGGCACCTTCGTCTATGGCGACACCGCCGACGTGGTGTACGGGCTCGACATCACCGACCCGTCGCAGAGTGACAACATCAAGTACCAGATGGGATTGCCGTTCAACCGGAGCGTCCCGACCTCGTCTGCAGCGGCCAAGCAATAACGCTTTCGGCCTCACTGGACATCCGACATCGCAGGTCAGCGTTGGCGACCGCCGCCCAGCCGCACTACGGCCCAACACAAGACGTAAAAGGCTGTAAAACCAGCAATACCTGGAATGTCGCTAGAACCTATGTGGCCCAACGCGTGCAATCCTACCAAAGCAAACCACAAAGCAACAGTACCAAAAGCCGCTACAACAAGTGAAAAACGGAAGTTTCCGGTTTTTGAAATGGGCATATGGAACCGAAATTAATTTCCGCCGTACACACTCTAAATGACCGAAATCATCACAATGCCATGACTTTCGTCAAATTCTTAAAGCTCATGAAGCTGAATCGATTAGACCTGTCCGGCAAGCCCTATCTTTATTCACGTCGCGGAATAACAATGAGACTAACCCCCCTCCTCCTTTTAGCAGTATTTGCAGGTCAGCAGCTACTTGCACAAGACCCTGACACTCAATTCAAAATATTTGGTCACCTCACGGCAGCAGCAGAGGAGGTCGATGGAGAATATGCCTCCAACTTCAGTCTGGGAGAGCAAGATCTTTTCGTGCTGAGCCAAATCACACCTCGGATATCCCTCCTGGGAGAGACAGTGGTGGGTCCCAATAATGTCGAAGGACATGGCGGTTCGGGTTTCAAAATCAGCGTGGAACGTGCTCGACTTAAGTACCAGCATCGCAATTGGCTGTCTGTGATCGTAGGGAAAATGCACACCCCCGTCAACTATTGGAATGACGTCTATCACCACGGAAGGCTGTTCTTCCCAACCATTGACCGGCCTAAATCTTTCGGCCTGAGCATACCCATCCACTCCTTGGGGCTTCGGCTACAAGGACAAAATATCGGAGGCATTGGGTTCGGCTATGATTTTGTCGTTGCCAATGGAATGAGCGCCAATGATGTAACGGACGGGTCGGCGCAAAAGTCCATCACGGCAGCGGTTCACATTAAACCAGAGGAGCGCATGCGCATTGGCTTTAGTGCGTACCGTGATCGGATTTTCAGCAACATGATTGGAAGCCACGCAGGACATTCAAGCAAGTACCATTATGCCATGGGGGACCCGAACTTCTACGCATTGGACCTCGACTTTGAGCTGTATTGCTTCAGCTTTTGGCGGAACAAAGGCAAGTGGGAGACTTTGATAGAAAGTACCTGGAACCGTACAGCAATCAGTGACACCAACGACCCAGATTTGACTGGAGGATTGGACTCTTTAGGCACATCCAACAACTATACAATGTACCTTTTTGCGAGCAGGAAGGTCACGAAGCGCGATGGGATTTATGGCCTCTTCGATTGCTCAAGTTATGAGGAAGTAGACCTGCACTTGAAATCGCATCGACAATACAAATTTGGTTTGGGCTGGTCACGGGAATTCAGCCCCTACATCAAGAGTCAGATCCAGATAGAACGTTACTTGGGTGTTGATGGATATGAAGTTCCTGCAGACGACGCTTGGGAGCTCAAGTTTCGCCTCGCTTATTGCATTTTCTGATGAAGCGGATTAGACTTCTTCTTCTTCCTCCGATGCTCATACTGCCCTTTTCTTATGATTGGGCAAGTCGGCACACCCATTGCAAATGACATCGGAACCCAAGCCCTCTCGAACAGGCAACTAAAGGCTGTGTTTCTTGGGAACAAAAGCCTCTGGGACAACAACAAAACAGTAACCGTCGTCCTGACTTCGAGTAACTCTCAGAACTTTGAAGCAACAGCACAATGGGCGTTGGGAACAGATGCTTTTGAATATCAAAAACACTGGTTATCTCTTGTCTTTCAGGGTCGATCGGGAGCACCCGTTTTGTTGGACAGCGAAACAGAAGTTGTGGAATACATTTCTGCGCATCCAGGTGCCATTGGCATGCTGTATAGCCTCCCTCCGCCCCCTGAGTTGGAGATTGACGTGAAATGAACTTCCTGAATTCTCTTATCGCCAGAATTTGGGGGCCATTTATGCTCATGGCCTTGTTGTTGACCGCCTTGGTAGGATTTTACATCCCAAATCAACAGGCCAAAACACTGAGGGAATTTCAAATATCTGAACTGTCGGAGTTGGTCAAATTCATGGCCAATAACATCAGTGTTGCAGGAAAATATGACGACTGGTCCAATCTGTCCAATGTCTTCCAAAGTGCCAGTAACCGACCGAGCCTAGAGTATTCAGCCCTCCTGCTCGAATCGAATGGTGTGAATGCGCTCGTGGCTTCCTCCCCGCCTGGCATCACTGAAGCCCAAATCCAAGCCGCCGAAGGGAATTTTCTTCTGGTCAGCGCTCCATTCAAAGGAGGCTCTTTCAAAGGCCAGGTGATTGTCTTAGGCTCACAGTCCTTTATTAACTCCGAATTGGCGCGACTCAACTTCCCACTGCAGGTCGCGATGTTGTTCATTCTAATAGCAGTTACCCTTCTTTATTTCTTCCTCTTTAGCAAGGTGTCACAACCCCTCAGAGCGGTAAGGAATCTGGCCGATCAGATTGGCAAGGGAGACCTACAAACCGCTGTGGAAGGTGGCTCTCAAATTTGGGAGTTGAAGTCATTAAATAAAGCGTTGGAAAGACTCAGAGCCGGACTCATAGAACAACGGGACAGGAACAGCGTCCTGACCCAGGGCATGGAAAACGAAATCAAACGGCAAACCAAAGACCTCCGAAAAACACTTAGCGAGCTTCAGGACAGCAGAAACTTGTTTGGAAGTGTCATTGAATCAGCGTTGGATGCGATGGTGATTGCAGACGGCCAGTCTCGCATCGTAGAATGGAACCGGAAAGCAGAGTTGATTTTTGGCTGGAGCAGAGAGGAGGCCATCGGGCAATCACTGGCCAAACTCATCATTCCTCATCAACATCGAGAAAACCACAACAGTGGCATGTCTCACTACCATAGCACTGGACACGGACCTGTGCTCAACAAGAGCTTTGAAACACAAGGTTTGCGCAGAAATGGAGAGGTCTTTGACATTGAACTGTATATCACCTCAGTTCAAATGGACAATGAAGAAGTCTTTTCCAGTTTTATTCGAGACATCACCGAATCAAAGCAACTGACCAAAGACTTAGAGAAGCAGCGCGAACTCAATTCTCAACTGCTCAATGGTCTTCCGCTGTTGGTCACGCTCAAAAAGCGAGACTTGAAGTACAGCTTCGTGAACGATAAAGCCATTGAGGTTTTAGGGAAAAGTAGAGAGGTGATGTTGGGCCATACTGAAAGCGAGGTGTTTGACTCAGAATGGGTCGAAGAATCCGTCAGCTTGGACAAAAGAACTTGGGCGGGCGAGAAAATTGAAACCCACGAGTACAGGCTGAAAACCGGCGATGGATATCAAGACTACCTCATTGGACGCTACCTGATCAGCATTGGAAAAGAGGAAAAGACATCCTACCTGTTGACATATGGTTTCGAAATCTCACAACTCAAAGCTGCACAGCTTCAATTGCAAGAAGCACTTAAAACCAAAGATGAATTTCTGGCCACTGTGAGCCATGAAATCCGAACTCCCTTGCACAGCATTATTGTGCTGGCGGAATTGCTCAATGACCCTCAGCGCATTGACGAAAGTGCTGAATTCAACGCCAACATCCTATCCTCGTCCCGTCATTTGCTCAACCTCGTCAATGACATCCTTGATTTTTCCAAGGCCGATGCTCAGCGCTTAGAATTGTCCCCAAAGACCCTCAATATGCTCGACTTCCTGAACCAGGTTGTTCGTGTAGACACAGAGTCGAGGTCCAACAAAGTTTCCTTTTCCAAAGACTTCAATGGCTGCGATGGCGTCTTTGTGCAAGCCGATGAAACACGCCTCAATCAAATCGTACAAAACCTCCTGTCCAACGCCTTCAAGTTCACGGAAGAAGGTGAGGTCACACTCAAAGCTTCGGGAGAAAAACAAGGAAATGAATTTGTGATGCACTGGTCCGTGCAGGATACAGGAATAGGCATCTCAAAAGAAGACCAAAGGAAAGTCCTGCAAGCCTTCCAACAAGTACACACCGGCATCACTCGAAAGTTTGGAGGAACAGGTTTAGGATTGGGAATCGTGGTCAAACTGTTGCAGCTTATGGGCAGTGAGCTCCTTCTTGACAGCGAAACAGGCAGGGGCACCACCTTCTCCTTTACCCTGAGGCTCCCCCTGGTTCAATCAGGTTTACCAGATGAAGGCGCGGATACTCATTCCCCCTTTATAGGCAACCTCAAAATATTGTATGTCGAAGACCTGATGCCCAACCAAATGGTCATGAAGGCCATGTGCAAGCCAATGGATGTGGATTTAACCATTGTCTCCTCCGGAAAAGAAGCCATTCACGCTTGTTCTCATGCAGACTTTGACATGATCCTCATGGACATTCAAATGCCTGAAATGGACGGGTATGAAACATTGACTGCACTGCAAGAATTGGAGCGGTTTGAACAATCCCGCCCCATGAGTTATGCCTTTACTGCCCACGGAGGAATTGAACAGCTTGATAAATTCAAGAAGGCCGGTTTTGACGGCGTTTTAACCAAACCCCTTACCCCACAACAATTGCAATCTATCCTGGCTAAATACCCGAACCATGAGCGCTTCGACCAAAACTGAATTCAACCCGGATTACTTTAAATCCATCTTCGGTGATGACAACGAAGACTGGCGTGATTTCATTGAAGTCAATCTGAACACGTATCGCGATGGCTGCGACAAGATCAAGGCTTCCATTGAAAGTGGAGACATGGATCAAATCAAAGAGGTCAGGCATGCCCTCAGCCCCACCCTTCAACAGTGGAATGCCCTGACCTTGGAACGGGGTCTCATGGCATTGGACAGCGAGAACATTCACACCCATTGGCCCCCACTCGCCGCTGAATTCGAGGCCATTTTTGAAGCCCTCATGGCGCTATAAAAAAAAGGCCCCGAAGGGCCTTTTTAATGTCATTACTGAGTCAATCTTTCAGGTGGCACACCGTGTGACTTAGGCCATGCGGGCCTTGAGGTCACCGTCAATGGCGTCCAAAAACTCTTCCGTCGTGAGCCAGTGTGCTTCCGTCATATCCTTTCCGTGAATCAACAACGCGAGGTCCTTGGTCATGCGACCACTTTCCACAACGTCAATGCACACCTGCTCCAAAGTTTGGGCAAACGTGCGAAGCGCGTCGTTTCCATCGAGCTTGCCGCGGAAGTCAAGGCCTCGTGTCCAAGCGAAGATGCTCGCAATGGGGTTGGTGGACGTCTTCTTGCCTTGCTGATGCTGGCGATAGTGACGGGTCACAGTTCCGTGAGCGGCCTCGGCCTCCATGGTCTTGCCGTCGGGCGTCACAAGGGTAGACGTCATCAGGCCGAGTGATCCGAAGCCCTGGGCCACGGTGTCGGACTGCACGTCACCATCATAGTTCTTGCAAGCCCAAACGAATCCTCCGTTCCACTTCATGGCCGCGGCGACCATGTCGTCGATCAAGCGGTGCTCATAAGTGATGCCCGCCGCCTCGAAGCGGTCCTTAAACTCGTTGTCGAACACTTCTTGGAAGATGTCCTTGAAGCGACCGTCGTAGGCCTTGAGGATGGTATTCTTTGTAGACAGGTACAAGGGCCAAGCCTTGGCGAGCGCCTGGTTCATACAGCTCCGCGCAAAACCGTAGATGCTTTCATCGGTGTTGTACATGCTCATGGCCACACCGCCATCACCTTCAAAATTGTACACCTCCCATTCAGTAGGCTCCCCCCCACCTTCAGGGATAAAAGTCATGGTCAGTTTACCCTTGCCCTTAATGACAGTGTCTGTCGCCTTGTACTGATCACCGAAGGCATGACGGCCAATGCAAATCGGCTGTGTCCAACCCGGCACCAATCGCGGAACATTCTTCATGATGATGGGCTCGCGGAACACCGTTCCTCCGATGATGTTACGGAGCGTACCATTCGGGCTGCGCCACATCTTTTTGAGGTCGAACTCCTCCACACGCTGCTCATCAGGCGTGATGGTCGCACACTTAATGCCCACGCTGTGCTTCTTGATGGCCTCCGCCGCGTCAACTGTGATTTGGTCGTTGGTCTCGTCGCGCTTCTCGATACCGAGATCGTAATACAACAACTCAATGTCGAGGTAAGGAAGGATGAGGCGATCCTTGATGAATTGCCAGATGATGCGCGTCATCTCATCTCCATCGAGCTCAACGACGGGGTTATGGACCTTGATCTTTTCCATGTTCGTTCTGTGTATTGAACCTCCCTGTGCATGGAAGGCTGGGGCGCGAAAGTACTGCCGACCTGAGGGGTCGTTCAAATCGTGTCAAAGGGACACGACATATGAGGTTCGGAAAACCGACAATCAGGCGAGCTCCCGCTCGCTGAAGTAGAAGCTGCCCTCTATGGCCGCGTTCTCATCGCTGTCGCTGCCATGGACGGCGTTGGCGGCAATGCTCTCTGCGAAGTCCGCACGGATGGTGCCAGGGGCAGCCTCAGCTGGATTTGTCGCTCCAATGAGCGTCCGGAAATCCGCAACCGCGTTGTCCTTCTCGAGAATGGCAGCCACAATGGGACCGCTGCTCATGTATTCGGTGAGCTCACCGTAGAAAGGGCGCTCGCTATGCACGGCGTAAAACGCTTGGGCATCGGCTAACGAAAGCTGGGTCCACTTCATCGCTTTTATGGTGAAGCCGTTTTCGATGATCCGGTCAATGATTTTGCCGGTGTGACCTGCGCCGGTAGCATCCGGCTTGATCATGGTAAAGGTGCGGTTGGTGGCCATGGTCCTCTCTTTTGTAGGTGTGCGATTTCGAGGAGCAAAAATAGGGGTTTAAACGAGGCATGCCACATGACTCGCGAAGACAGGCATTCGTCAACATCCAAGCTGCCTGGCACATTCACGCATCATCAGCCAACAATGAAATTGCAGATGCTCACCAAGACAACCATTTCAGCTTTGACCAGGACTGCACGACTCCATCTCAAAATCCAAATGATTCAGCCTAGGCTCCAAAAAGCAACAAGCAAATCCCCCTCAATACAGGTTCAAATTCAGTGGGAGGCGAGATGAAACCAGCCGAGCCCAAAATTTATAATATCTCACCAAAATCACATGACACATATTCTGTAGGAAACGTCTTACAAAACGACACCTTCCTTCGGGGAGTCAATAAATATGGCCCTATCATCTTTAATCGTAGACGAACGAAAAGGTTTTACTTATACCATTCAAGAAGGTTTAAAAACTACTTTTAGACAAGCCTTAACCAAAGCTCAATATGTTCAAGCTCACCCCTGCCGGAAGCATCCCGGTGTGTCCTAACGTGGGACAGTCTATCGCAGGAATTCTCTTCCTTTTCCTCGCCTCTTTTCTTGCTCCATGCAATGCAAATGCCCAGACGATTAGCGGTGTCGATTTGTGTGATTCAGAAGGCGGCACATGGCAGCCAAACTTTCCCGGCCTTAGTTGGACTGGGTCGGTAGCCTACACCGTTAGCAACCCTCCCTATGGGTCTTCTACCGTTTCGAAGACAAACGGAAACTGGAATTCCAGTGCAAATTGGGCCTACACAGCCAGCAGCTACAAGAACAGTTCTACTGGTTTGTTTGGACATAGCGATCACATCCTCATTTCGGCTAGTCGCCCCTACAGCTACGTAACTTCATATAGCTGTGGGGCCTTTGGATGGGAGACATGTTATACGACGAACTACGCAACCTGGTACTCCTCTCGTTATGTATGGTTTGATCATGACGCCCCTGAAGTAGCTGCAATCAACGACGTATTGAATGAAGACAACAGCGCTACGTGGAGCGCAGCCCTGTATAACTATGACTGCGCAAGCGCGCCAAGCATCTCTCTTTCTGGATGTCCTAACTGGATTACTGAAGGCAGTCATACGGGCAACCATGCCAAATTCAGCATCAACCCACCGGCCAACTATAATGGCTCAGGCAATTGCTCATACACGGTGTCCTTTCCAGGACGGAGCCGCACCAAAACTCTGAACTACAACGTCCAGGCGGTGAATGACCCCCCAGTTGCTAACGCTCAAAGCGTTTCAACAAATGAGGACACCAATAAATCCATCACTTTAACCGGTTCTGACATTGAAGGGTCTGCTTTGACCTACAGTATTGTTTCCAACCCATCACATGGAACCTTGTCCGGTTCAGGTAATCAACGCACTTATTCGCCCCATGCTAACTACCACGGTTCAGACAGCTTCACCTTTAGAGTAAACGATGGAGCTCTAAACTCAACCTCAAAAACTGTGTCCATCACAGTAAACAGCGTAAACGATGCACCTGAAGCATTCAGTCAGAACGTGACAACTGATGAGGACGTTGTAAAAGAAATTCTGCTGGGCGCATCCGACGACAACAATAGCGATGCACAACTAACCCGATCAATAGTCTCACAGCCAACAAATGGAACACTGGCATTGGTAGGAAACTCTGGCGTGAACTATACACCTCACCTTAATTGGTACGGTAGCGACTCATTCACTTACCGAGTGAATGATGGGCAATACAACTCTTCAACCAAAACCATCTCCATCACAGTAACGAGTGTTATGGATCCTTTCATCGCAGATTTCACTCTGAATGGTGGAAATGGAAACCCGCAAAACATCTCTATTTCTGAAAACGGAGGAACGGCTACCGCATTTTCCACCGAAATTCCCGAGGAAGGCATTTTTAATATTGAAATCATAGGGACAGACGGAGATGGCCTTGAAGGCTATTCAATCTCGGACGCGCCCAATCATGGTGCGCTAACCCTTGAAATGAAATCAGCTGGCGAGCTTTCTCCATTTGAAGAAACCCTTACCCTATTGCCTAACAGCAGCCAATCCACAAACTTCTATGCTACGGGCAGCTTGGAAGAGGTCGCGCTCGCTTTGACTGAAGCTTCATCCTCTGGCGCTTCTCCTCAAGACCTGATTCTTGAAATCTGTTCTCCATTAAATAACTGCGTTGAATTTGGAAGTGGCAACGATGGTTTCGAACTGAATATCGAAGACGGATCATCCACTGACTCCCCAATGGATAGTAACGGTTCAATGCTAGCAATCGTTTCAACTTGTGACGATTGCACAGAAACCGTCGACCTCCCATTTACATTTGATTTTTACGGAAATCAATACGATGAGATTTCCGTCTCATCAAATGGAGTAGTATGGCTTGGGGCTAATTCCAACGCATGGTGTTGCCAAGGCGCAACGCTTCCATCCTTGGAGCATCCAAATCCATCCATACACGTTTTCCACACAGACCTCGACCCTGGTCAATCCGGTTCTATTACTTACAATATTGTGGGGTCAGCTCCAAACAGGCAGGTAGTTATTAGCTACAACGATGTCATGGAGTATGGCTCATATGACCCCTATGGCTACGATCCTTATGACCCCTACGGTTATGACCCCTACGG
>JGI20156J14371_10000245_pt1 | contig 48166 bp, 36 predicted proteins | sample COG_06_FD_14371 | JGI IMG/M metagenome (IMG submission 14371)
CGGCTTGTTCACCCGAGATCAATCCGGGCTGGCCAACAACGAATCCTGCACAGGCCTCTGCCTCGACAAGCCGGTTCAAGATTTCGGGCAATTCCGCAGGACTACAAGTGCATTCAGGCGAAGCAATCATAGCGCCAGAGTCGGTCAAGGCAATGCCGATGCGCTGCGTTCCGTAATCAAATGCGATGAACCTCGCCATGATGCGAAGGTACCTGAAGGCGTCCGGGTATCTTCGCTGTATGGAACATGCTATGGACATCGCCGGTCATGAAGTAAAAGACTGGTCGCAGGTGCGTCAGACTGTGGAGTCGGCGTGGGAGGACCGAACACGCTGTACAGCGTCTGAGACCAAGTCCGCCATTGAATCGGTGATCGCTGCATTGGATGCCGGGGATTTGCGCTGTGCTGAACCTATTGGAGAGGGCTGGAAGGTCAACGAGTGGGTCAAGAAAGCTGTGGTCCTGTATTTCCCCATGCGCACCATGGAAGTGCAAGAGGTGGGCCCCTTTCAGTTTCACGACAAAATGGCGCTGAAGCGCAATCATGCCGAGGCTGGAGTGCGTGTTGTTCCTCATGCAATCGCCCGGTATGGCGCGTTCTTAGGGAGGGGGGTTGTCATGATGCCCAGCTATGTGAACATAGGTGCCTATGTGGGCGAAGGAACCATGGTGGACACCTGGGCCACTGTGGGCTCTTGCGCACAGGTTGGAAGAGACGTTCACCTGAGCGGTGGTGTGGGCATCGGTGGTGTTTTAGAACCGCTGCAAGCCGCACCCGTCATCATCGAGGATGGGGCTTTTATCGGTTCAAGGGCCATAGTGGTTGAAGGCGTTCGAGTGGGCAAAGAAGCGGTCCTCGGAGCGGGAGTCGTGCTCACCGCCAGCACCCCCATCATTGACGTATCCGGTGATGCTCCAGTAGAGCACCGCGGCGCCGTGCCTGCGCGTGCAGTGGTCATCCCAGGCACCAGGAAAAAGTCGTTTCCTGCCGGTGAATATGGTGTTCCCTGCGCGTTGATTGTAGGACACCGCAGTGCAAGTACCGACCGCAAGACTTCCCTAAACGATGCTTTGCGCACGCACGCTGTCGCCGTATGATGACAAGGGCTGAAGACCACCGATTGGCAGGGCGAGCCCGGGTGGTGTTGCTTCAGCCTGCCTTTCTGGGCGATGCGGTCCTGTCAACGGCCTTGCTCGAGTCTTGGCACAGGGCGTTTCCAGAACACCGGCTTTCCATTGTCGTTCGCGATGCTGCAGCGGGACTGTTCCAAGACCATCCTTTTTTGGAGGCGGTGCATGCATGGGACAGGTCGGGTTGGCAGAAGTACCTCCGGTTGTTTACAGTTGGGCAAAAAGTGAGGTCAAGTGGTCCCGATGTGGTCATCAATCTGCACCGTTTTGCCAGCATGGCTTGGTTGGCCAAAATGTCTGGGGCTGCGAACCTTACAGGATTTGAAGGGGCAGGAAATTGGCATGCGCAAAGGACGCGCTTGGTGGCACATTCTATAGGTGATGGCCGGCACGAGACCGAGCGCAATCACGCTCAGGCTGCTCATTTTTTGGGAGAGTGGGACCCCAAAGTCGATCGGCCAAGGTTGTATCCTACCAGCCAGCATCAGGCGGAAGCGATGTCGTGGCCTTCCGACGCGCTGGTGCTTGCGCCGGCGAGCGTCTGGGCCACAAAGCGTTGGCCAGAGAATCGGTGGGCCGAATTGGCCGACCGTTGGGCAGAAGAGCAGGCTGGTCAGGCGGTTATTTTGATGGGAGGGAAAGGGGATCAGGAACTCCTCCATCGCATTGCGGGAGCCTGCAAGCAAGCGCAGCCCCTGGTGTGTGCAGGGAACTTGGATTTACTCGGAGCCGCAGCTTTGATGGCGCAATCAGCCCTGGTGGTGAGCAATGACAGTGCACCGCTTCACATGGCAGGCGCAGTGGGAACTCCGGTTGTTGGCGTTTTTTGCAGCACGACGCCACGTTTTGGCTTTGGCGTATTGCCAGCTATGAAGGCCGAAGGACAGGCCGCAGAAGTCGAAGTGGGGGAGCGCGACCTGGATTGCAAGCCGTGTGGGTTGCATGGCCACGCCGCGTGCCCCAAGCGCCACTACCGGTGCGGGAATGAAGTAGAGGTTGGCCACGTCATCGCGGCCATGAAAGCGCTCAGCAGCCCTCGAGACTAAATCCTGATTCTTTGGTGATGCGCAAAATGCACGTCGGAGAAACAAACTCAACGTACTTCTTGAATTCTACACCATCCACGATCATGTGGATCTCAGTGCCGATCAATTCCTTGGTTTGGGGGTGGAATTGAAAGTTTCCATAGTTCAATCGCACACCTTGTTCATTGAGGCTCAAGCGCACCTCATTTAAAGCTTCTCGGCTCAACGAGCCTTCGATTACCGCGAGGGTCGTCTCCGTTGCAGAGGATGCATCCGACTGTGCAACAGCCGAAATAGGCATGCTGAGCAGTGCAATCAAGCATACGGAGAACAGTGTGGGCGTGGCAGTTAACTTCATGGCTACAATGTAAGGTGCAGAGGGATGTCCATCAAAGTGGGGGCATGGACAGGTTCCGGTGCATCGGTTGTGAAAAAGTGGCGGGCTAGAGCGGCGGTTGGGGATAGTGCTGAAGGTATTTTCGATGTCCTATATCAAACGCATGCAGTTCATCGTATCCAGCACAGCCTTACTCCGCCAACTTCAGGCCATCAGCGGCGTGCTCAACAGCAGCAATACGTTGCCCATTTTGGACAACTTCTTGTTCGACATTAAACCGGGCAAGGCCTCCATTAGCGCCAGTGACCTTGAGACGACCATGACCACAGCGGTTGAGGTGACTTCGGAGGAAGAGGGCGCCATTGCGATTCCTGCAAAAATGTTGCTCGACATCCTCAAGACTTTCGAGGACCTCCCCTTGACTTTCAAGGTCGATACAAAGACCTGTGGAGTGGAGCTGACCAGCGAAGCCGGTAAGTACAAACTGGCCGGAGCACATGCCGATGAATTCCCCCGCACGCCAGAATTGGAGGACGCGACTTCAGTGACGTTGAATTCGGACACCTTGGCCGAAGCGGTGTCTCGTACGCTTTTTGCGGCGGGTAGCGACGACCTGCGTCCTGTGATGAGTGGCATCTTCTTTGAATTGCGCAACGACCATTTGAGCTTTGTGGCGACGGACGCGCACCGCTTGGTACGATATGCCAGGAACGATGCTTCTGCGCCAGAGAACGCGGAGATGATCGTCCCCAAGAAGCCCCTCAATCTGTTAAAGGGAACCTTGCCCATGACAGACGAAGTGGTGGTGTCTTTCAACGAAGCCAATGCCCACTTCAAGTATGGGGAAATGGACCTGGTGTGCCGCTTGATTGAAGGCAAGTATCCGAACTATGAAGCGGTGATTCCAAAGGAGAATCCAAACTGCATGACCATTGATCGGAAGGACTTCCAGCGCAGCATTCGCAGGGTATCCATCTTCGCCAACAAGACCACGCACCAGGTGCGCTTGTCATTGGCAGGGAGCAGCCTTAAAATCAGCGCGGAGGACGTGGATTTCGCCAACGAGGCCCACGAGACTTTAGCGTGCAGCTATGCCGGTGATGACATGGAAATCGGATTCAACAGCCGTTTCCTGTTGGACATGCTCAACAACTTGGATGCCCAGCAAATTACTTTGGAGTTGAGTGCTCCGAACCGCGCAGGAATCATCCGTCCGCAGCACGATGGGGAGAACAACGGTGAGGACATCCTCATGTTGGTGATGCCCGTGATGCTGAACGCCTAACCCGCACTGCTTTTATCGAGGCCGCGTTAAGGGGCTATCCTGCGATTAAATGTCCTTAATAGGAGGCGTTCCGTCGTGGCCTTCGTTCACTCTGGCCCCTTTTTGAGGGATGGAACTGTACCGCAGACGGTCAGGCCCAACCACAGCCTGTTCGGGTTCTATCTCGGACTCCTCTTCCTCCTCTGGGGGCAAGGGCGGTGGTTGTGGACCTTCTTTGCGCCACACGACCGCCAGCAGCCCGCCCATGAACGCGCCTGCTAGGTGACCTTGCCAGCTGACGCCGACTTCGATAGGAAAGACGCCCCAGACAATGCTGCCGTACAAGAAGACGACCACGAGGGCCACCCGCATCAAAATGGCATGGCGCCGGATGACACCACTTAAAAAGAGAAAGGCCGCGAGGGCATAGACCACTCCACTGAGTCCAATGTGGTTGCCACTGGCGCCACTCGTCCACAGCAGGATTCCGCTTCCCAGCCACGTCCAGAAGAGCACTTTCAATCCAATGCCCCTGTAGAAGTAGAGCAGCATGGAGGAAAGGGTGAAAAACGACACGGTATTGCTCCAAATGTGCTCCCAACCTCCATGAAGAAAGGCCATGGACAAGATGCCTACCAAGCCTTCGGTGCGAAGAGGCCGGTTGCCAAATCGGTTCAGCCCCAGGTTGAACTGGAGATTGATGAGAAAAGCGCCCCACACCAAAACGAGGCAGCCGATGGTGACAATCAGCGCATGCTGAATGCGCCGCTTATCGGCCTCCAACTCTTGTTTCACCTGTTCAGGAGGCGCGCCATGGTGTGGCATGCCCGGTCTGCGGTAGGAGCGCCAAGGGCGGGCACCGGGTGCAATGGCACCGCTACCCGGGGCAGATGGCGGCGCTTTTGGAGCGGCGCTACTGGGCTTCTGGGCCCCGTCCGAGGTGCTCGAGCTGGTGCTGGAAGTGCCGCCGAAATTGGGGTTCGGCGTGGCATCCACATGATTGTTTGGAAAAGAACCCACAGCGCCAAATTAGGCCGCAAATCACGGAACTACTTTGCCACTGCGAACCTGAAAGACAATGAGCGTTACAGAACTCACAGCGTTGATTTCTCTGTTGGAAGATCCCGATGAGGGCATCTACCACACAGTGCGTCAGGAATTGGAGCAGATTGGTGAGCCGGTATTACGGCCATTGCGCACTGCCATTTCTGAAGAAGGGCATGGCGATGTTTTTTTGAGCAGGGCCAAAGCCCTGCTTGACCACTTGGGTACCGGAGAGGTGAGAAGTGGTTTTGCCGATTGGATCGGATCTGAAGACCACCATGTGGCGGAAGCTTTATTGCTCTTGGACAGATACATTGACCCTACGCGTTCCATTGAGGAGCTCAAGGAAACGGTCGATCGGGTCAGGCAAGACATTTGGCTGGAGTTAAACGACGACATGACTGCTTTGGAGCAAGTCAAGGTGTTCAATCGGATTTTCTTTGAGCACCATGGGTTCGAGGGCACTCGAGGTGGGGCGGCCAAACCGGCGCATGCTTTACCGCGCGAAGTGCTCAGCCAGCGCAAAGGAAACTCCCTCGCTTTGGGGGCACTCTACCTGGCACTTGCCCAGGAGTTGGCGTTGCCCATTCACGGAGTCAATCTCCCGAACCACTTCATCTTGGCGTATTGTGATGGTGGCCACTTGGGTGAATTCAATGAGGACGGCGGCCCAGGCGGCGTATTGTTCTACATCAACCCATTCAACAAAGGGGGGGTCATCCATCCCGATGAGGTCAACGCATTTTTGGGGCATTTAGATTTACCCGTAGGGCAGCAAAGCTGTGGTCCCTGCCATCCCATCGATGTGGTCAGGAGGCTGATTGGCAATCTGGCCTACGCGTTCGAGCGCGAAGAGCTCTTGGAAGAAGCAGAGCGGATGCGCGAGCTCTTGTTCTTTGTGGAGGGGTGTTCATCCCCTCAGCGCGCTGAGCGTGCGGAATAACACTTTGACGTCTCCCGCAAAACTGCGTTCCTGCGCATAGCGAACTTGAATCGCCATTTTTTGTGGCAAAATGTCCTGTCGGTAGCACGCCTTAGGGTCGGTTGCAGCGGCAAGAACCGTCCCTTCGTCTTTAAACTCCAAGGCATCCGGCCCTGTGATGCCGGGCCGCACCTGAAGGATACATTGCCAATCTTGGGCAGCGAGATCGACGAATTCAGGCACCTCGGGGCGTGGCCCCACCAGGCTCATGTCTCCTTTGAGCACATTCCACAATTGCGGCCATTCGTCGATGCGGAAGCGCCGCAGCATGGCACCGAGCGGGGTCACCCTGAGATCGCCTTCGCCTGCGGTGATGGCCGAGTCGCCAGGTTGCGCATGGCGCATGGTCCTGAATTTGACAATGGCAAAGGGCTGACCATAACGTCCCACACGCTCTTGTTTGAACAGCACGCCAGGGCCTTGCTTGAAGCGCAGCACGATGGCGAGAAACAGCAAGGGCAGGGCCATAACAGCCAGAAGTCCCAAAGTGGCCAAAAGGTCGAAGGCGCGTTTCATGAAGCGTCCTGGTTTGTCAGCGCTTCTATGCTGGTGGTCAGCGCATCCACAACACGGTCCACATCTTCGATCGACATGTGCCGGTGAATGGGCAGACTGATGGCCGCATCAAAAGCGGCAATGGCCTCGGGGCAGTTGTCACGCTTGGCCCCCCGTTCCGCATAAGCGGTGAGCAAGGGCAAGGGCGGGAAGTGGACATTGGTTGCAATGTCTTGAGCAGAGAGGGCCTCGATGAGGGCATCCCGATAGGGAACGAACCCCTCTTTCAATTGAACGATGTAGAGGTGATCGGCAGTCTTACGCATGGCGCCACTGCGCTTGGGAAGTTCGACCAAGCCCAGGGCGGTCAGCCGTTCATCGTATCGATCGGCGAGTTGGGCCCGGTAAGCGAGGTCAGCAGGGTACCGTTCCAGTGCCACCCGTCCCATGGCGGCTTGGATATCGGTCATGTTGCATTTGAAACCAGGATGGGTGACGTCATACCGCCAATTGCCTTTGCCCTTGCTGTTGAATTTCGCCGCCGCATCCTTGGATTGGCCATGCAGGCAATGTGACCGCAGCGTTCGGTATACCTCTGCATTGTCGAAAGGCGGCGGGAGCGCAAGGGCTGCAGCACCCCCTTCAGCGGTTGTGATGTTCTTGACCGCATGAAAGGAGAAGATGCTGATATCGGCAGCGGCGCCAACGGGCTGGCCTCCTGTTGTGCCTCCCAATGAATGCGCTGCATCTGAAAGTAGCAATGGCCTTCCCAGTGCAGCTTGCATAGGATGGTCGCCCTCAAACCCATGGTTGCTGGCCCATTCCGACAACCGTGTTGCCCATTCGCCACACTGCACCGGCCATCCACCGATGTCAACGGGCATAACCACCTTGGTGCGGTGGTTGAGCAGGGGCGCCACTTGGTCCCACGTAATGTTGAGTCCGTCTCGGTCTGCCTTGCTAGGCAGGTCCACCAAGACGGGCTTGGCACCTCTGTGCAGCACGACGTTGGCCGTCGCGCAGTACGTATAGGCCGGCAAGATGACCTCGTCTCCAGGTCCAACGCCAAACCAATCCAGCACAACGCCGGCAAGGCCTGTCCACGACCCTCCACACACCACATGAGGGGCGCCTACAAATTGGGCCAGCTCTTGCTCAAAAGCCGCGGTTTCAGGACCGGTTGTGATCCAGCCTGAGCGCAGCACGCGCTCCACTGCAGCAATGGCAGCCTCGTCTATAAATGGCGGTGCAAAACCAATGGGGGATGGGTGGCCCGGTGTGGCATTGGATGTAGGCATGAACGCGAAATTCGTCGAACGCGTTCAATTCCCGGCTCTCCGGGCTACTTTCACGGAATAAAGCTCAAAAAATGTGGCTAGAGAAGGACAATCGCCTGGTGCGGGAATTTCGGTTTAAGGACTTCCAAGAAGCATTCACGTTTATGACCCGTGTGGCTTTTCTGGCCGAAAAGCATGCCCACCATCCCACCTTTCACAATGAGTACAGCTATGTGCGCATTGAGCTGCACACCCATGATGCAGGTAGGGTCGTCACGGACAAAGACCGCCATTTGGCCGACGCAATCGATGGCCTCTTGCAATGAGTGAAACGGCCAGATCTGCATCATGCGGTGTTGGTCTATTTCAGAGTTTGTCCCACAAAAAAAGGCCCTCGATAGAGGGCCTTTTTTGATCGGTTATGTCAAGGATTACTTACCAGCTCCGTCCTCAACGGGAGCGGGAGTAACGTTGGCAGAGATCGTAATGCGCGTCTGCTCTGGAACAGTGTTCGCATTGATCGTTACCGTCTTGGTCTGCTTGTTCTTCTTTCCCTTGGAGTTGAACTTGACTTCAATCTCACCGACTTCTCCAGGAGCGATAGGCTCCTTGGGGCACTGGGGTACAGTGCAGCCGCAAGATCCCTTGCAACGGTCAATGATGAGTGGGTTGTCACCGGTGTTGGTGAACTTGAAAATGTGCGTGACAGCATCACCTTCATCGATGGTGCCGAAATCCCACGCGTTCTCCGCGAAGGAAATAGAGGTGGAAGGACCAGCTTCAACGGGGGCCTCTGCAGCGTCGGCTGCGGGGTCCATTTTGGCTTCTGGGGCCGCAGTCTCAGCTGCCGCCTCTGTGGTTGCTGCTGGAGCTGCATTTTCTCCTGCGTCTCCATTCTCGCTTGAACAGGCGACGAGCAGCATGGGGATGGCAAACGTGGCCAGGGTACGTTGGATGTTCATTGTGTGGGTTGTCGTATGCTACAAAATTAATGCCTTGCGCTCAAGGCCGCGAAAAAAGGAAACAGGTTGTTCCGGTTGTCGGCGTGAATTATCGGTTGCCGATGCCTGAATCCTTGTAAGTCCCATCCTTGAGCACTTCAATGCCACGTTGATACACGGGATTGATGGGATTGAAGACTTCGTAGAAAGTGGCGGTGTCAAACATGTTGCGCCCCAGTATGGCCTTCAGTCGAAGGGTGATGGCCGGCAGACTCGTATTCCAATCTTCTTCGACAAATGGGATGTCTTCCGCTTCGCCCAAGGCCACCAGCTGATCGAGCAATGCTGGACTCAAGACATAATCTTGGACAAAAGATTCCTTGTCTGAAAGTGAACGCTCTAGCGCTTTCCGATCGGCATCGACAAACTCGAGCACGGCTCTGTTAAAGAGGCCTTTGCGCAAGAGGTCGGTGAAGTAGACGCTGTTCATAGAGGTGTCAATGGGCACAAAAACATCGGGTAAGATGCCTCCGCCGCCATAGACGGTGCGGTTCATAATGAGCGTGCTGTAACGCAAGCTATCTGGGAGGTCCAAGCTGTCCAATGACATCAACTCGCCCTTTTCAAAGCGTTCGTATTTCTCGCGGCGGTATGCGTCCACGCCATCTTCGTAGGGCTTCTGTATGCAGCGCCCGGACGGGGTGAAGTATTGTTGAACCGTTAAGCGAACGGCACTGCCATCGGGCAAGCGCACGGGCCTCTGAACGAGTCCTTTTCCAAAAGTCCTGCGGCCCACAATCAACCCGCGATCCCAGTCTTGAATGGCGCCGCTTACGATTTCACTGGCAGAGGCACTGGACTCATCGACCAACACCACCAAACGGCCTTTTTCAAACTGTCCTGTTTTCTCTGCGATGCGGTCTTCCCTGGGGAAAGCCCGGCCATCGGTGTAAACAATAAGCCGGTCACCCGAGATGAATTCGTCGCCCATGGCAATGGCGGTGTTCAGCATACCGCCACCATTTCCCTGGAGGTCCAAGATCAAGTCTTTCATGCCATCGGATTGCAGGGCATCCAAGGCCTCGAGGAGCTCGGTCATCGTCTCCTTGGAGAACCGGTTGACTTTGATGTAGCCAATGCGGCTGTCCACCATGTAGGACGCATCCACACTGTAAATCGGGATTTTGTCGCGCTCAATGTCAAAATAAATCAGCCCATCGACCTTGCTGCGCTTAATGCCGACATCCACATGAGTCCCCTTGGGACCTTTGAGCTTCTCCATGACCCCTTTGTTGCGGATGCCAACACCGGCAACAACCTCTCCATCGACTTCGACGATCCGGTCACCAGAGAGGATGCCAAGGCGCTCACTGGGTCCGCCAGCAATGGTCGATACGACCATGATGGTGTCCTTCATGATGTTGAAACGGACGCCGATGCCTTCGAACTTTCCGTTGAGGGGCTCATCGGCCTGCTGCAAGTCTTCGGAAGGGATGTACACCGAATGCGGGTCAAGCTCTTCCAACATACCGCGAATGGCCGTTTCGACCAATCCATCAAGGTCCACTGAGTCCACATACATGCGGTTCATGTAGTAGAGCAGCGTGTTGAATTTCTCCCCTTGATCTTGTACCGTTTTTTGGGCCGATAGTGGAGAAATGGCGAGCAGCATAAAACTGGCCATGATCCATGGTGTCCAAGCCGTTTTTCTGGCGTTTATCCTCATGCTCGCAAGATAGGGGCGAGGTTGGGCGGCTCAGTCCCTTGAGGTGGTTTGAAATGCCAAAAAAATGGGTGGCCGGGATTGGTGCGTTTATCTTGCCAAAAGAAGCCAGCGTGCCAATCGCTCTTCAAACCTGCTAGATCATGTTGAATTCAAACGCTACGCGCGGGCTGTTGTCCGCATTCTTCATCCTGTTTTCTGCCACGGTTTGGGGCCAGACGGAATCCCAGCCTTGTCCGAACCCTTTGCTCACGGCGACAGGCGATGAAGTGATACTTCCAGCTTTGGACTTGGAACAAGCATGGGAGCGCGCTGAAAAAGAAGAGGCAACCTTGGGCAAGCACCTTTATGGCATTGTCGTGCCTTTTGCTGCAGCCTTGGAGCCTCAGTCCTTTTCTGGCCTGCATGTCGTTTCGATTCGCGTGCCGGGCGCGGTAGGAGTTGCGGTGCATTTCGACGATTTCCATCTGCCTGCAGGGGTCCAAATGTGGGTCACCAATGAAGACGGCACTTGGCAGGAGGGGCCATATGATTTCAGGGACAATGACGGGCACGGCCGGTTGGCCACAGGCGATGTCCCTGGAGAAGTGGCGGTGCTGCGTTTGACTTTGCCTCCTGGGGCCGCAGAACAGGTGCACTTGCACATCGAGGGTGCGGCCGGGTTGTTCCGCGATGTGGACGGCGCGCGCGGAGGCAGTCAGCCTTGCGAAGTCGATGTGGCATGTCCAGAGATTGTCGGGTGGGAGTGCCAAAGAGATGCCACTGTTCGCCTTTCTATCATTGAGAGTGGCGGGTCCTACCTCTGCTCGGGAGCCATGGTGAATACCACATCGCTTGACTGCCGACAGTATATGCTGACGGCCTTGCACTGTGCCAGCGAAGTCACCGATGATGAGTTCGCCCTGCTTAAGGTGTACTACAACTACGAGCGTCCAGAGTGTGGCGAAGGAAACGGCTTTTTGAACCGCCGCAGGACGGGTGTGATTCGTTTGGCCGATTCGGACGATATCCAAGGCAACAATTTTGACGGTTCGGATTTTCTTTTGGTGGAAGTGGAAGATGAGATTCCTTCTAGCTGGGATGTCTATTACGCAGGCTGGGATGCCAGTGGATCTGGTTCAAACAGTGGGGTTGGCATTCACCACCCTTCCGGTGACGTCAAGAAGGTCAGCACCTTCACCCAAAACACATCGAGCATCAGCTTGGGCTCATTCGGCTCCCATTGGCGGGTGTATTGGGTCGAAACCATCACCAACCATGGTGTGACAGAAGGCGGTTCATCCGGATCGCACCTCTTTAATGAAGAAGGCCTCTCCATAGGAACCCTTTCGGCCGGCCTCTCTGCGTGCACGAACAATGGCGTGGGACAGGGTACAGGACCCGATGAGCCGGATTACTATGGGAAGATGTCGTACCACTGGGACGACAATCCCAACCCTTCGGACGAGAAGTTGAATCTGTGGCTGGATTCCGAGCAAACTGGAGCAACGCTTTTGCACGGCGCATACCCCAANTTCGACGCNGCCGTCCCNTGTGGACCGGCTCAAGCCTGTGAAAATGTNGCCGATGTGGCGCAGATGTCATTGGCCCGTGACTTGCGCATTCAACCCAACCCAGCCAGGGACGTGTTGTACCTCCGTTGGCCCCGTGGCGAATGGACGGGTGCGGCTCAAGTCGTGGTGCGCGATGCTTCCGGTCGGGAGCTACACACGGCTTCATGGTGGGGTGGGGCCACTGCTTTGGAGGTAGGAGGCTGGCCAAGGGGCATGGTCTTGGTCACCGTCGTGATGGCGGATGGATCTCAGGTCACCCGAAGGGTCATCTTGGATTGATCACCTNACCCAGACCAGATCTTCCAATTCAACACGGGTTCGGAATTCCCCGAAGGCTACGGTGGCCTTTTTGCCTTTGACTGCGAGCACTTCACCCCGTTGTCGCCCTTCTTTGAGGCGCACGGTGCTGCCCACTGCGATACGGTCGGTATGCTGTTTGGTGCGCTTGGACTTCTTACGCTGTTGCGCGGCCTCCTTCTTCCGTGCTGCTGCGTCGGCCTTCTCCGTTTGCTTAGTGGCCTCTACAGAGAGGTATTTTCGGATGTCTTCAAGGAGGGGCTTGTTGGATTGTCCCGAAGTGAACCGGTCGATGAACTGTTGCAGTTTTTTTCCGCGCACCAGGGCGTCATTCTGATCTTTCCCCACCCGCTGCACCGACTCTTGACGCTCCTCGAGGCGCGCTGCACGCTCCTCAAATGATCGCTTGGCTTCGGAGGCGGCATGCTCGGCTTGTAGCTGGCGGTCCGTGATTTTGACGTGCCGGGTTTTTTCCTTCTGTAAGGAAGCGATTAGCCCGTCGAGCTTCACTTTTCGCGGGTCGAGCTTCTGCTTGGCGCGATCGATGATGTCGGCGGGAATGCCATTGAGTTCGGCCACCTCAAAGGTGAATGAGCTGCCGGGATGTCCCAGGTCCAAATGGTAGGTTGGCGAGAGGGTTTCGGCATCAAACAGCATGCTGCCATTGATGGCCTCTGGCATTTGGGTGGCGCGTGTTTTGATGTTGGCGTAATGGGTGGTGATCACACCGAATACGCCCTTCTCGTAGAGCTCTTCAAAAAACACCTCGGCCAGGGCACCACCGAGTTCTGGGTCACTTCCGGTACCAAACTCATCCAACAGCAGCAAGCTGTTGCGCCCCGCTCCATGGAGGAATCCTTTCATCCTATTGAGCCGGTAGCTGTATGTGGAGAGTTGGTTCTCAATGCTTTGGTTGTCTCCGATGTCGGTCAGGATTTGTTTAAACAAGCCAAAGGCGCTGTCGGGGTGCACAGGGACAAGGAGCCCACTTTGGACCATGGCTTGAAGCAGGCCCACCATTTTGAGTGTGATGGACTTGCCGCCGGCGTTGGGGCCACTGATGATCAACATCCTGCGTCCCTCATGGAGGGTAAGGTGCTGGGGTTCGACGGGCAATCCCTTGCCTCGGTGGGCAAGCATCAACAAAGGGTGGTGAGCCTTGAGCAAATCCATGCGCAAATCCTTCACGATGTGCGGCATGCTCGCATCCATAGACAGGGCCAGTTTGACCTTGGCTTGAATAAAATCCAATCGCACGAGCAGGCGCTGTTGGGCCTTGATGAGTGGGGTGTGTTTGCGAATGCGTTGGGTCAAATCCCGAAGAATGCGCACAATTTCTCGGCGCTCATCGTCGCGGAGCATTTCCAATTCATGGTTGACTTGATGGCAGTCCGCGGGTTCAATAAAGGTGACCGACCCTGTTTTGGAGGTGCCCAGTGCAGACCCGCGGACTTTTCTTTTGTGGGTGCTCGCCACCGCGAGGACGCGCCGCTCGTTCAAGTAGCCTTCAGCGGTATCGGAGAGCCAGCCCTGTTTGGCACACGAACGCATGGCTTTGTCAAACAGGCGGTTGACTTGTCGCCGTGCCGTCTGTATGTTGATGCGGATGCGCCCTAAGTCGGCAGATGCTTGGCTTCGGACCCCGCCTTTGGGGTCAAATACGGCCTCAATTTCCTTGACAATCTCCTTGTTCTCGCTCACGGTTCCCAGCATGCCACACAGGCGTGGAAAGGCGCGTTCGCGGCCGTGGAGGGCACCCACAATGTCATTGACCAAACGTGTGCTTTGCAAAACCCGCATAAACCCGGCTTCTGTGAGGGCGGATCCCGAGACTTCGAGCAGTTTGATTTCCCCACGGATTTCCTCAAAAACGAGGGTCGGGAAGGTGTGCCCTTCGACGCGGATGCGCCTGAGTTCATCGGTGGATTGGAGCGCTGAGGTCACTGTAGGCCGGTGCGCACTGGGCTCCAAAGTCTGGGCCTTTCTGCGTGCAGCGTCCGAAGTGCAGTGGTCTTCCAGCAGTTGCCGTATGGTGCTGAATTCAAGATCGTTGACGGTCTGGTCGTCAAATCCAACCAGTCCCCTTGGCGGGCCCTGCGGAGCCTTAGATTCGGCCATCTCGCAAAAAATTCTGGACCAGTTCTTCAGCCTGTTCGGGGTGGCGGGCATCTACCCAATGAACACAGGGCTGACGGTGGAACCAGGTCAGTTGTCTCCGCGCAAATTGCCGGGTGGTTTCTTGTATTCTGCGTATTGCTGTATCCATCTCCATGCTGCCCTCGAGTACTTCAAACAGCGGAGGGTAGCCCACGGTTCTCAGCGCGTTGACATGCCGCATGTGCATGACCTGTCGGGCTTCTTCAAGCCAGCCGTTTTCTATCATCTGTTCAGTACGCACATTGATTCGGCTGTGCAAGAATTCACGCGGTGCACCCAAGCCAATCGTGAGGGTGTCCCAAGGGCGACCTTCTGAGCGGGACCAGCCTCCTGCAAGGCACTGTCGCTTCTCGGAATGCTGTTTTCTGAGAGCGGTGTAGGTCTGTCCCGAGGATCGGCATACTTCCAAAGCCCGGATCACCCTGTGGGGGTTGGCCGGGTCTACGGTCTTGCGGTGTTCAGGGTCCAGACGTGCGAGTTCTTCGAGGAGCGGAAGCAAGCCCTCAGAGGCATGTTGTGCATTCAGGGCCGCTCGTATGGCGGGGTCGGCAGGGATGTCATCAAATCCATCCTGAACAGCTTGGGTGTACAATCCACTGCCGCCCACCATGATGGCCACGGGCTGAAGACCTTGGCTTGCGCGCTCGTCGAAATGACCTTGCAGCCAATCGACGGCCTCTGCAGCAAACCGACCAGCGCTGTATTCTTCTTCGAGGGAGAGAAAGTCCACAAAGTGATGGGGGGCCTCGGTGCGTTCTTGAGCGGTAGGTTGGGCCGTTCCAATGGGGATGCCGCGGTAGAATTGCCTGCTGTCTGCCGAGACGATTTCAGCACTCAAAGCTTTGGCCAATGCGATGGATAGGCCGGTTTTGCCCACTGCAGTGGGCCCTACAATCGAAATGAGAAGCGGCGCGTCGCCCCGCTGTTGGATGTCGCCTTTGTCCGAATTCAATACGCTGCTTCGTCCAGGTCGTCGAGAGAAGTGAAGCTGGGGCCATCGTCTTCGTCGTCCTCTTCATCATTCAGGTAGGCATCCAACTCCGGGTCGCCCGTCTTGAGAGGACCATCGTCTTCAGCAGGCTCTTCCACCAAACCATCCAACAGGTCCACTTCTTTGGAGAACTGATCTGGGGCTTTTCCAAACTCCTCGGCCAGCAGGGGGTATTCTGGAACATCTCCATCCTCCATGCCCACGACTTCAACATAAAAGCACCACATCCTCAGGAAGTCATAGACGTATACCATCCGGTCGTTGTCGGCGGCCACCATATCGCCTATCGAAACCGTGCGCATCGAAGGGTAGGGGTTGCCGGAGTCATCGGTGCCCATATCCATCAAGGGCACTTCGCGGCCGCGCCCCCAATCTTCATCAGACTGAAAAAACGAAGCCATCTCACCTTCACCGAAATCAAAAGCAGCGAGGATGCCGCGGTGCAAGTCCTCGAGCGGAGCTGATTTGCCGATGACAATGTCTCGGAAGACGTCTTCTTCGATGTCGATGATGACGCGGAAACGGATGACGTTCATTTTTGGTGCACTCCTAAGCTGCAAATTTATGCCATCTCTGCTGCAGGCGCGTTAGTTTCGCACTTGGTCATCAACGCTGTAAGTACCCCGCTCATCATGCGCCTCCCATTCGACTCCCGTATTCTCAAGATTGCCTTGGCCGTTGGTGCCTTGGCTTACGCCATCCAATGCTTTATGACGGGTTATACCGGGAGTGGCATCGGCATGGTGTTGCTCGCCGTTGCTTTTGGATTGAGCGCGGCGCGCAGTTTGCGCATGGTGATGGTGGCTTTTCGGATTCAGCAACAAAAAATGGACAAGGCGCGAGAAATTCTGGGAGGAATCAATCCAAAGCACTTGTGGCCCCGCAACCGCGGTCAGTATTGGTTTCTCCAAGGGAACTTGTTGCTTGAGTCTAGCCTGCCCGAGGCAGAAAAAGCGTTTCGCACCGCTTTGGAAGTGGGCTTGAAGCGGGATGAAGAAAAGGCGGCAGTCATGCTGAACCTTGCGGCCATTCAGAGTTCAAAGCGCCGCACCAAAGAGGCAAAAGCACTCATCGTTCAGGCCAAACGTTTGGACAAGAAAGGCATGTTGAAAGGGGACATCCGCACGATTGAGCAGATGGTCAACAATCCCCAACAGGTAATGCGCCGCCGCTGATTAAGTGGTTTTGGGGACTTCCCCTGTGCCTTGGGGACTGCCGTCCCAAGTGGGCAAAGTTTCCAACCCTTCCGGCAAAGAAGCCTCACGCTGGAGGTCCTGAATGGTCAGCAACCATTCCAGTGCCATGTCTTGGGCGCGTATGAACAGTTGTTCTTGGTGTTTTTCATCGAGGCTAGCCTGGGCGAATTGCCGCTCAAAATCTTCCATGGCAGCGTGCACCGCATACGCCACAGGCTGAAACGACCGATTGTTTGGTGTGTCGTCCATGTGGCGGGCACATTTCTCGAGTACGTCGAAGAGCACACTTCGAATCGCCCGTACTGTTTCGCCGCTTGCCATGCTGTCAAAGTAGCATGGAGTTAAACACCATCACGCGATGTGCGTGTCTTGTGGAAAAGAAGGCTTCAGAATGCCATCAGCCTGTCCAGGGCCTCGCCGAGTCGTTTGCGGGGCAGGTATTCGGCTTCGAGGCTAGGGGCAAAGGGGATGGGGGTGTCCAATGATGCCACCCTCGATACCGGAGCGTCGAGGTGGACAAAGCACGATTCCTGTATCCGGGAAGCGATCTCGGCACCAATGCCACCCGTGAGGCTGTCCTCGTGTAAGACCAGAACCCGTCCAGCTTGTGTAGAGGCTTCAAAAACCGCATCCCAGTCCAAAGGTGCGAGCGTCCGCAAATCCAAGACCCCCACCTTTCCCAAGCCTTCTTCACGATACCGGTCGGCTTCTTCCAGCGCCCAGTGGACACCCATGCCATAGGTCACAATCAGCGCATCATCTGCAGAGCCAATGAGCCGGGCCTTCCCGAACGGAAGGCTGTAGTCGTTCGTGGGAACGTCTCCACTCAAGCTGCGATAGAGTGCTTTGTGCTCAAAGAACAAAACAGGGTTGGGCGTGTCAAAGGCGGTAGCGAGCAGGCCCTTGGCGTCCTCTGGAAAGGCCGGGTAAGCAATCATCAAGCCCGGGACGTGGAAGAACCAAGCTTCGTTGGATTGGCTGTGAAAGGGGCCGGCTGCAACACCGCCTCCCGTGGGCATGCGCACGACCACATCGGCATGTTGTCCCCATCGCCAATGGAGTTTTGCGAGGTTGTTGACGATTTGGTTGAATCCGCAAGTCACAAAGTCAGCGAATTGCATCTCGACCATGGCTTTCATTCCAGCAATCGAGAGACCGAGACCAGATCCAATAATGGCGCTCTCGCAGAGGGGCGTGTTGCGCACCCGGTCCTCGCCAAAGCGGTCGACGAATCCGTCGGTGACCTTGAAAACACCGCCGTAATGGCCAATGTCTTGCCCCATCAGTACGAGGTTGTCGTGTCGCTCCATCGCAGCAGACAACCCCTCCGAAATCGCGTCAATGAACCTCAATTCCTTGGACTCGGTCCCTGGAGCGCGGAGTGCAGGGGCGTCCCGTCGGAACAAGCGTTCGATCTCATGGTCAGCGTCTGCGACAACCTCAGGCTCAGACTCTGCGGCTTTGAGNGCCGTNGCGATGGCCTTTTGAATGTCCGACTTGCGGCCGTCTACCTCTTCTGAGGTGATGTGTCCTTCACGAATCAGAAACTCCACGTAGCGGTCCACGGGGTCTCGCTGCTCCCAAGCTTCAATGACGCCTTCGGGATAATACTTGGTGCCGCTCGCTTCCTCGTGACCCCTGCGCCGGAAAGTATCGAACTCCAACATGATCGGGCGGGGCCTTTCACGGATGGAGGCCGCTGCTTTGCGCACGGTGTCATAGACCTCCAAAATGTCATTGCCGTTGACGCGGATGGCGTCTTCTTCCGGAATGCCGTAGCCCGCTGCCTTGTCAATGAACTGCGCACATCTAAACTGTTGGCTGCTCGGTGTCGACAGGCCCCAGTGATTGCTTTCGATGCAAAACAGCACTGGCAGGTCCCATACACTGGCGACGTTGAGGGCTTCGTGAAAGTCACCTTCGCTGGTGCCGCCATCACCTGTAAAGACAAGCGTAGCCTTTGCACTGCCCCGGTTTTTGGACGCGAGTGCAATGCCATCGGCGATGCCCAGTTGTGGCCCCAAGTGGCTGATCATGCCCACGATGTGGTGGTCCATCGTACCAAAGTGAAAGCTGCGATCGTGTCCTTGTGTAAAGCCCGAAGCCTTGCCCTGAAACTGGGCAAAAAGCTGGGTAAGGCTCACATTTCTTGTTGTGAAAACACCCAGGTTTCTGTGCATCGGCAGGATGACCTCGTCGGCGTCCAATGCGGCCGCACATCCCACTGAAATGGCTTCTTGGCCCATGCCAGAAAACCATTTGCTGATGCGTCCTTGACGGAGCAGGCTGAGCATTTTTTCTTCGATCAGCCTGGGCAACAAGATTTGATCGAGCAGCTGAAGCATCACATCGGGGGCAATGCCACGGTCTTCGATGTGCAATTCGGGAACCTTTGTAGGAGCCATTGCCACAAATCTAACTGCCCCTTTGTCCGCCTCGCAGTGGCCATCGGACGTATTTTGCCGTTGGAAATGAACAGCGCCACATCAGGACCTTCCTCGGAGCCCCACGCAGCAGCCACTGCTCTGGTTCGTCTTTCTCCAAAAGCGTCCCGAAATAACGAGGCGATTGCGGCTGCATTGCGAGATCAGGGGTTTGAATGTGAGGAGTTTACCGTGCTAAAGCGCAGTTTAGATGCCCGGCGCAGACCGGCCATCGTCGAGCTTATTGTAGGGATCGATGTAAAGGCTGTGCCTCGCGAAAATGGAGAGTGGCAAGACGTGTCTAAGGCTCCAGGGATTGTCATTGTCGGGGCTGGACCTGCCGGATTGTATTGCGCTTTGCGACTGATTGAGCTCGGGTTCAAACCCATTGTGATCGAGCGGGGCAAGGAGGTGCGAGAGCGCAGACGGGACTTGGTCCAGTTGATCAGGAAAGGAGAGGTTGACCCTGACTCCAATTACTGCTTTGGCGAAGGTGGGGCAGGAACGTACTCAGACGGAAAGCTGTACACCCGGGCAAAGAAACGAGGGAGCTGGCGCAAGGTTCTGGGCTGGTTTGTAGAGCATGGCGCCGAACAGGACATTTTGGTCGATACCCATCCCCACATTGGCACAAACAAACTCCCAGCGATCATTGCTGCCATGCGCGAACGCATCATTTCCTGCGGAGGAGAGGTGCGTTTCAAATGCCGGGTGACTGGAGTGGAGCGAGATCAGACAGGCAGGGTGCTTGGCGTTGTGACCACCCATGAAAAGGTTCGGGGAGAAGCTGTGGTTGTGGCCACGGGACATGGAGCTCGGGATGTCTTTGAGTGGATGCACCACAGCGGATTAAACGTAGAGCGGAAGCCTTTTGCCCTCGGTGTGCGCATTGAGCATCCCCAGTCGTGGGTCAATGCGCGCCAATACAGGCTGAGAGGAGATGTGGTCGCCGATGATCTGGGTTTGCCCCCAGCGGCATATTCGCTCGTGACCCAAACCGAAGGCGGGGGAGTGTTTTCCTTTTGCATGTGCCCGGGCGGGGTCATCGCACCCTGTGCCACAGAGAATGGGGAAGTGGTCACCAATGGGTGGAGCCCTTCAAGGCGCAACAATCCTTGGGCCAACAGCGGCATTGTAACGACAGTCAGTGAAGAAGACTTGGATGCACACGGTTTCTCAGGGGCTTTGGGGGCCCTCGACTTCCAGCGTGGAGTAGAGCGAACGTGCAGTGAGGCCGCAGGCGGAGATCAGCGCGCTCCTGCCCAAAGGCTGGGTGATTTTGTAGCGCGCAGACCATCGCGGGACCTGCCTCCTTGCAGTTACTTGTCGGGTTTGACTCCAGTGGACTTGACGGCATTGCTGCCGCCGTTCATCGTGGAACGGTTAATCGCAGGCATCCGCGACTTTGATCGCAAGATGCCAGGATACATTCACCCTGATGCCATTGTGGTTGCGCCAGAAAGCCGCACCTCAAGCCCCGTGCGCATGCCGCGCGATAAGGCATCCCTCGAAATGGAAGGCGCCCCGGGACTCTTTCCTTGTGGAGAAGGTGCCGGTTATGCAGGCGGCATAGCCTCTGCAGCTATGGATGGCATCCGGGTTGCCGAAGCGATCGCAGCCCGCCAAGGGGTCAATCTTGGTTGAGCAAGATCTCTGCTTCCGCAAGCGGGATGATCCGTCCCGCAACATCACCCACTACAAAAGCGTCGGTAAACCCAGCTTGTTGGAGCATGGGCAGGGCTTTTCTGGCTTCGTCTGCGCTGGCAAATCGCCCGTGCAGATAACGGTGCCATCCCGTGGTGCTGCGGTGTTCAATGTCGCCCAACTCCAGCAGACCGTCCATGGCGTCGACCCCCATCTCGGCCTTCAGTGCTCCAAGTTGAATGCGGAACGCAATTTTAGAAGCGTCAAACTGAGGACGGGCCGCACCAGTCTCCCCTGCTTGAGCCTCAGCGGGCTCTGTGGATGGCGATGGGCCTTCAGGGGCATGTTCTGTTACAAAAGCACCAGTAAACCCTTGAGCTGCAATTCGCACCTTATAGGCCAAAGCCGCTGAGCGTTCATCAAACGTAGGGCTGACCACCCGCAACAAGCCGTCTTCGCCCTGGAACCGCAGTACCTCTATGCCATTAAATATGGCATCCAAGGCAGTAGGATCCGGTGTCCGATATGCACCGAGCTGAACCCGGAAATGACCGGCCACAGGATCTGTGGAAGAGGCGTCATGCGTGGAATGATCGTCTGTGGCTTCAACTTCTGGGGCAATCAATTCGGCCTCCAATCCTGCAGCGCGAACGGCGTGCGCGGCACGGCCAGCTTCCTCAGGGTCGGCACTGACTTTGACCTCCATACCATTGTTGGATTCCGTCAAATGCGCAAAAGCCAGCAAAGTCTGCTGCTCTGCAAGGGTCCATCCTTCCTCTGGTGTGGGGATGTTCAGGGTATAGCTTGTGCGGTCGTCAGAAGTGACCTTGCCGGTGACGACGTTCCAGCCTGTTTTGTCTGGGCGACCACTTTCATCGGCGTTTGCACTCAGATCAATGGCCACACCGCGTCCATCCACATCAATGTGCGGGGAGTGGACTTCAGCATCTTTGTAGTCGGCATAACCGTCACCATCGGAATCGATGGGGCAACCAGAAGCATCGACCTCAACACCTCCTTCGGTGCCTGGGCAGCGGTCATGGAGGTTGCTGATGCCATCACGGTCTGTATCCATCGATGCCAGCAAAGCCGCATCTTCCATGGAAATTCCGGGAATCACCGGGGCTGAGGCTGGCTTGGACTTCAGTCGTCCCAACCGAATGCCCAGTCCAAAGAAACCACTGGCCAACGCATCACCGGACAGCATGCGGCCGGAAACTTGGTCGTCCAAGGCATCGGTTAAGCCAAGCCAACCGCCAATTCCCATGCGTGCACGCACCCGGGGACTCACGTCCAACCTGACGCCGATTTGTGCGGGAATGGCGACGGAACGGCCGGGGCCTTGAACCCCCTCCGCATTGGCAACATCGCTTTCGTAGGTGTAATCTCGGCGCAGAATGGTGGCATTGCCATCGTGGTCACCGGCTTCATCTCGGTCCCTCAATGTTCCATCTGACCACAAGTGGTAGGTCCTTCCCAAGGCGTCTTCCAAATCTTGCTTCATGACGTGATCGACATGGGCCAGTCCTATTCCAATGAAAGGCTGAAAGCCCTTGGATACAGTGGCAAAGCGCGTGTGCGCATCGCGCCGTGATCCTGCAGCTTCCCAAACCCAGTTGACCATGACAGATCCGGATTGTACTTCAGTCTTCCAACCGCGCATGGAACCATCGTCCATGACCACCGCGCTGCGTCCAGCTTTCATCTCAATTTCCCAAGGACCGTTTAGGGTCGTTTGAATGGTCAGCGCTTGGCCATAACCCGTGTTGCCCAAGTTGTGGGTTCCGTAGGACTGGTGGCGCTCAGTATGCAAAGCCACTGGGCCCATTTGCCACCCAGCATGGATGCCTGAATTCTGATGGGTCACATTTTCGGAGTCCGTGTATTGGCCAAAAGCCAATTCGGGAAGCACTGACATCAAGGCCATGACAGCAAACATGAGTAACTGCTTGCAATCAAGGGAGGGGAGGGAAGTAGACAAAAGCATGGTGCGTTGTTATCGCCCCTTACGCTTCGCTCGCCGAAAAGGTTACTGTTGGAGTGGTGGGCGGGTCTCTCGGCCAATGTTTCCTGCCAGTTGTAGCCCAAGGCCACACCCCATGGCCACTCCCATTCCGCCCATCCTGACCGCATGGTGGAATCCTGGGGCGGTGGATCCCAATAGAGGTTCGCGGTCTGCACCAACACCAAGCCAACCGGTCCATCGGTGGGAGACTGCGTCAAGGGGGCCCAGCCAACGGGTAGCAGCCTCCTCCAATAAGGTGTCCCAGCGAGATTCTGCTGCGCTGTCACTGTCTGGAAATGGGGGCAGTTCAATCCCAAAGTGGCGGCCACCGCCAAACAAGACCTGTCCGCCAGGCAAAGTCCTGAAATACAGGTAGCCATTTTCAATGTGGTATGCTCCAGCAGGGGGCATCTGCTGGGGCGACACCACCAAAACCCGGTTGGGAGCAGGGACCACTGCAGCCATGGGCAGGATTTCCTGTGCGAATCCATTGGTGCACAGTGCAATGCTCCTGCTCAAAAGAGGTCCCCGAGCGGTCTGAATGGACCAGTTGTCGCCGGCAACTTCAGGGGGTACTGTGGCTGATACGGTGCAGCCATTCAAGCATTGTATGTCCGCTGCATGAAGGGCTTTATGAAAGGCTGCGACCATGCGCCCTGTGTGCAACATGCCCTCCCATGGTAGATGAATGGCAGCATGGGCTTCAAAATGTGCTGCGCGTTCAGGAGCATGGACCAGTGCGGGAGTATCCATTGGGTGTGGAACCAGATGGCCCAGAATGGAGGCCATCAGCGGTTGCACAGCGGCATTCAATTCAGGCAGGGCTTGTTCGACTTCACAGGCACGTGCCACACCCGCTTCAGAACGGTCAAAAAGTTCCCATCCGCCTGACCATTCCAGTCCCAAGGCTTCTTCACCTAAAAGTTCAACCAACGCGCGCAGTCCTTCAGCCCGCATTCGGATCAAATCGAGCCATCTTGATGCTCCAATGGCTTTTAGGTCGTCGAGCCATTCGCCGGGTCCGCCAAAGCAGGCAAAGCCTGCATTCCGAGTCGTGCCGCCTTCTCCCAACATATCACGCTCTAGAATTCTTACCTGTTGAGCAGGGTGTTGGGCCTTGTAATGGAGGGCTGTACTCATGCCCACAATGCCGGCGCCGATGATGGTTAAGTCGGCCGGAGCGAGCAAATGTTCACTTTCCCAGTATCCTATGGGCATACTTTTGCGTAAGTCAGTCAGTTCAAGTCTTCAGTAGTCGGTTGGTTTTTCCGTACTTCGAAGCAGGCAGACCTGTAAGGAACAAAGATGGCCAAGAAGCCCAGTATACTCAGAATTCAAAAGCACCAGTGGTCTGCACTGGTGGCTTTGATGTTGCCCTTTGTGCTGTTTTGTCAAGGGAGCATCGAGGTCGATGGCACCGTGCGGGACAAGGACAGCAACCGCAAACTGGCGGGTGTCCAGGTCGAGGTTTTGCAGAATGGCCAGCCTTATGATGCGGTATCCACCCTTTCCAGTGGCAAGTACACCCTTTCGTTAGACCACGGGGCCGATTACAGTTTGAGGTTCACGTTGGGAGACCTCAGCCCTCGGATAGTAGAGCTCCAAACGTCAAGTATTCCAGAAGCTTTTCGAGAGCGTCCTTTCTACCTCACGGTAGAGATGAGCATGTTTGAGGTTCCTCCTGGGTTTGATGAGGGGCTCCTGGATCAGCCCATCGGCAAGGTGGCTTTCGATGAAGACAAGGAGCAGCTTTCATGGGACCTGCCTTATACGGCAAGCATACAGGCTGAGATTGACAATGCGCTGGAGGCGGCAGCAGACAGTGGGGCGTCCGAGACGGCGTCTAACAGGGAATACGATGAGCACATGCGCAAGGCCGAAGTTGAATTCGGAAGAGGGCGGTGGGAGCAAAGCATCAATTGGATTGACAGGGCATTGACGGCATTGCCAGGTGATGCTCGAGCAGAGCAAATGCTCGCTGAAGCACAAGAGAAAATGGCGGCTGCCGAGGAAGAAGCAGCGGCGAGAAGGACGTTTGACGCTCAAATGCGAGAAGGGAAGTTGGCGCTTCGGAAGGAGGATTGGTCCACCGCAAGAGCGGCCTTCGAGACAGCCAGTGCGTTGCTCCCAGACGAGCAGGAGCCCAAAGATCTGTTGGCAGAAATTGATGCGGCAACATCATCAGCTGCAGCGGAGGATTCCGGCGAGGATGAAGCCTACGAAGAAGCGATGGCTGATGGGCAGTCGGCATTTGATGAAGCGTCTTGGGATGAAGCTCAGTCCGCTTTCGAGCGTGCATCTGATTTGAAGCCTGCTGAACGTGCGCCAAAAGACAAACTCGCCGAAATACGGCGAAGAAAGAAGGCTGAAGGTGCCGCATCGGAAGAGAACAAGAGGCGGTTGCAACAGTATGAAGACCTGATTGAACGGGCCGATCGGAATTTTGACAGTCAAGATTTTGTGCGCGCCAAGGCCCTCTATGAGCAGGCTTCAGAAGTCATGCCGGATGAGGTCTACCCCCGAACCCGGGCCGTTGAATCAGGAGAACGCATTGTTGAACTCGGTGCCGATGACAAGGAAGAAGTCACCAGCAATTCGGACGAAGAGGGTGATGCCTTGGACAGAGAGTACGAGGATCAAATTCGCTTGGGTGACGAAGCCTTTGATGCCGAAGATTGGACCAGCGCTCAACGGGCTTACACCGCCGCTTTGGAACTCCGTCCGGACGAACGGTACCCCAAAAACAGATTGCGCCGTCTGGCTTCTTTGCAAGAGGACGTTGATGAAGGTCAAGACGTTAATCTAGAGATGGACAGAGATGCCCTTTTGGCCGAAAACGAAGCGGAAGCCAAAGCTTTGGCAGATGCCACGGCGGCCATGGAAGAGGAGCAGGCGCAAATTCTTGAGGAAGAAAGACTCTCAGCATTAGAAGCTGAATCGCGCAAAAGCGAAGAGCGAAGAGCGGCGAAACAGGCTGGACGTGACCGGAGCCGCAATTATGTGCTCGCCATGCAAAATGTGGAAGACGATGACGCCGAAGCCTACTACAGAGATGCCCTCGAATCAGAGATTCGGGCCAGGGGGCAAGCTGTCTATGCTCGTGCGGACCAACAGGCGGAATTGAGCCAAGTGTGGTTGAGCAACAGCGATACCCGACGGCAATCTTCTTACGCAGATGTGCGCGAAAAGTCGGAGGCTCAAGTGGAAATGACCACGGCTGTCTCCGGATATCGCACAAACAGGGTCGAAGATTTGGAAGTGAAGGTGGCCGGCCACAATGAGCAGCAGCGGGATTGGACGGCAATGGGGAATGCGAGTCGCCGAGACCGTTTCATTTCATTGACCAGAAAAGACCAGCAAAACCGCGATCGCCTTACCGACCGGACCAAGCGCTACACTGTTTTTGTGGATTCCTTGAACCGCATGCTCAAGGCCTATGCGGACTTCAACCGAGACCTCAGGATGGCTTCAGTAGATGCACGAATCATGCGTTTCGAGGATGTTAAACGCAGTGCAGCCCGCTACAAAAAGGTAGGAGAAGGTGAGGCCATTCGCCGGTTGGAACGATGGTCAGACATACAGAGCCTGGAAAGGAAGGATGTTCAGGCCAAAGTTTTTGCGGCGGGCGAAGCTTCCATTCGTTCAGCCGCTGCCTTGAGAAAGGTGCAGGAAAAAGATGCCGGCAGCCCACCAACCCCTGAAGATTATGTGGAGGTTCCCGCCAAAGAAGGCATTCGACATGGCGTCGAAGAACGCAGCTACGAAGAGGGCAATGCCCTCATCATAGAGCGAACGGTGCGCGTAGAAAATGAGGTCAATGTCTACCGCAAGACTGTGGCCAAACACGGGGTCTACTACTTCAAGAACAACCGTTCCATTACCCGAGAAATCTGGGTGCTGGAAACCTTCGAAATAGCGGATTGAGTAGGGTCACTCCCTAATGCGCTTGCGGCCCTCTCCGCATTCCAAGGCCGAGACCGGGTTCATGTCTATGGCTGCGATGGGGCAGTTTTGAGCACCATCTGGATTCCAAGCCCAAAGCCCACTTTGTATCTGCGGCCATCCCATTGGCCAGTCCCAGCTCTGTCCATTGATCAGCCAATCCAATCCGCTTCCATTACAAGGGGTGTTGATGGATCCGGTCGCCCATCCCGAATAGGGGTTTCCAAAGTGGTTGGCGCCTTCTGTCAACTCTGGAAAAGGGGCCTGCTGGAATTTCATGTGGACGTCGTTGTCTTCGAAGACGTTCCAACCACCGCCACCATCAGGTTGCATCACAAGGAGCGACTTATTGGCTAGGACGGCGATGTCATTGGAAGCAAAAGCGCAACAGGCCAGCTCCAAACGCGCCGCAGTGGACCTCAATGCAGTCACGTGGCCATCGAATTCGCATTCCTCCACCCTGAGCCGGCCGGGCCCTTGGGCGCTCAGGCCAGCATGTGCTCCCTCAAATCGACAGTTTTCAATAAGGTGCGCCGGTTCGTCTCCCAAAGCAAGGTGGTCAACCGGGTGGTTTACAAAGGCAGACGACCGCCAGCGCACTTTGTTGTGAGAAAGCTGGGTGGAGCCTCCCTCAAACAGGCCGTGTTCGATGCGGAATTCGTCGGTTTCATGCCTCAAGTCAATGTGCGAGGCTGAGTGGTCATGCAGCCAAAGGGGACCCCTCACCAGAACGGAGTCCTCGGCTGTGCCCGCCCAATGGGTATGGTCGAACCGCACCGTTTCGGTCAAGCTGGACTGCCATGTGGCTCCACCAAGAAGGCGCAATCCGGTTTGATGGTGCTGCCAAGTGCCAAGGCCGTCAATCTGCACTGCACCATTGGACGCTATGACCCAATGGGTTTCGTCCTCGAGGGCTTGCATGGACATGGACGATGCCGCATGCAATTCAAAACCGCAATGCGAAGTGGTCCAAATGCGCGCTTCCGGTGAGAAGTGGTGATGCCATTGACTGTGCTCGAAGAGGGTGACGGAAGCATCGAGAATTAGCTGGCTGGCAAATGCTTGCGCCCAGACGTTATGGCCTTCGGATTCGATGGTGCTCCCAGGCTGTGCTTGAATGGTTGAATGTGGCCTTTGATCCAGAATCCCACCGGCGATTTGAAGTGTAGCTCCGGATTCCAGCACCAGCTCACTGCCCGGATGAAGAACCAACTGGCCTTCAATTCGGAGGATGCTTCCCGAGCGAACAGTGAGTTGTGCGGTGGCCATTTCGGAGGCCGCACCACCCCCCAATTCCAGAATGCCCTCGGCACCAACCGTGAGGAGTCCAGGACATGACAAAATCTCAAACGTCCCATGAGAAGACGGAGCCGCAGCGTCCGCGCCAAATTCCTGTTCTGCAGATTGAAGGCACAGCCGACCAAGAACGGTAAGCGCTGTGAGGAACCAGTCGCCGGTTTCATTCAGCACCACTTCTCCTGTCAAATCCCCGGGAGGGATTGGACATTCGGTAAGGTCCAATTGGTTCAAGACAAACTGGATGTTGGCGGGGTTGATTTCACTGTGTGGTTCATTGACTGTGGCAAAGTGCACGTCGTCAAACGGCGAATCGGTGACCAATTGTTCGGCGGTGATGCCCTCCCATGGGGGAGCGATTCCGAGTGCGCTGGCCGTGGGGATAAAGCAATGCAAGGGCTGGTATTCATCGGCAGTAATGGCGGGTATTTGCAGGGGCCAGGGCAGATCCATGTCTGCCAGTGAAGCGTTGAAGGCCTCTGCGAATTGATGCAGGGATGGCCGCGTTCCACCTGGCATGAGATCCAACGACCCGCCCCATGCTGCCGCTCCTTGGACGTCATGGCCGACCGTTAAGTCAAGTGGCCAGGGCCAGTTGCCACCTGAAGGCATTTCAAGCAGACTGGTTACAGGGGCGAAAGGCGCTGCAAATGGATGTGTTATGGACCCTGGATCGGCATGAATTTCGAGGTCCAATAAGCCGCCAATGTCCCCCAATGCCTCTGAGGAAAGGATGGCATATTCAAAGTCCAAGAGGGGCTGGTTCGGGTCAGCGACAGGTCCAAGAGCGCCATTGGCGATGCCGATGTTGCGACACCATTGGGGCCACCCCAATGTGTTCAGGCTGTCTTGGTAAGCTTGTCTCGGATTCAGGGGCAGGAGTTGCTTCAGCAGCAACTGACGCGCAGCGGTTGAGGACAATGCCGCAGAGAGTGGCCCGACGGCACCGCCGTTGGAGCTGAGGGCAGCAATGATTTGTTGGAGACCGATGGGGATGTTGGCTCCTCGATGTGGACTGTCCAAGCTGAGGTAGAGCTGAGAGCAATGGGACGCCCCTTCATCTTCCATCATGCGCAAGGCGATGCGGGCAATTTGCCCCCCCATACTGGCCCCTCCCAATGCCATAGGACGGGCGTCGTGTTGATGTTCCTTGAGGTGGGTGAGGATGTCGACCAACAGTTCCGCATTGGCAAAAATATCGCCTGTCCCCGCCTCAAAGTCAACCAGAACAGGGTGGAACCCCCGCTGCATCAGCGAGTCCAAAAGGACGGGCATATTGGCCATCATCGGGTATTGATCGGAAGAGCAGCCGTTGAATGCCGCCCATCCAAAGTCGCCGAGTTGAAGGTCAGAAGAGGTACCACTCAGCCCAAAGTCAATGCCCTCTACAAAGACAAAGGGCCTGCCCAGTTCGGCACCCGTATCCATCAGGTAGACATTGGCGGCGCGCGCTCCCAGGGATGTGAGGGTCACGTGTCGAAAGGGCAGGGCAGGATAGGTGAGCCACGGAGGCGTAATGGGTGCGGGTGCGGGGCAGGATTGCCCAAATAAAGCAGAAGGCAAAACAGCCAGGGTGAACAGAAGTGTGAGCAGATGTGATGGGGTGTAGGATAAAATCATGGGGCACGGATTTACGGGCTCTCCCTGCTCCGCAGCGTACCGGTATGTGGATGGTGTAATCCCTCATGCAGCAAGGATGGTGGGGAATTCGTGAAAACTGATGGCGCCGATGAACCCTTCAGTGACGGAGACAAACGCGCCGAAGACTATTTTCACGGCATGCAGGAAAAGGGACTTGGGACGTTTGCCGTTTTCATGACGGCCATCTCGACCATTCTCGGTGCCATATTGTTTCTGCGCTTTGGGTTTGCCGTAGCCCACGTGGGTTTGCTCTGGACCATGGTCATCATCGTTTTGGGGCATCTGGTGACCATCCCCACAGCCCTTGCCGTGGCCGAGATCGCGACCAACCAAAAAGTAGAAGGGGGAGGGGCGTATTACATGATCAGCCGCTCCTTTGGCTTGTCGATTGGAGGCTCCATTGGCATTGCCCTTTTTTTGAGCCAGGCGATCAGTGTGGCATTCTACATCATCGCATTTACGGTGTCCACCCGGGACTTGCTCAGTTGGCTCGAAGTGAGCCATGGTATGGTGATCGCCCCTTGGCAGGTCAATTACGGTTTTATGACGTTGCTGACCATCCTGATGCTCACCAAAGGTGCGCAGGTCGGGGTGAAGGCGCTCTACGGTGTGGTGGCCGTTCTGGTTGTGGCCTTGCTCAGTTTTTTCTTTGGAACCGGGGAGCCGCAAGCTGAGCTCGATATCCTCCGCACCATTGATGCCTCCTTCATCACCGCGGATGGCCGCACCGTTGAGCGGTATTCCTTCATCGAGGTGTTCACCTTCATCTTCCCGGCCTTCACAGGCATCGCGGCAGGATTGGGGTTGAGCGGAGACCTGAAGGAGCCCGCCCGCGCCATTCCCAGGGGAACGCTGTGGGCCACCGTAACCGGTATTGTGGTCTACATCATTGTAGCCTTGAAATTTTGGGTCAGTGCGACCCCAGAGCAATTGGCTTCTGACCAGCTCTACATGGAGTCCATTTCCATTTGGCCACCGCTGATTCCAATGGGTTTGGCCGCTGCCGCTATTTCCAGCGCGCTCGGGAGCGTCATCATCGCGCCACGCACCTTGCAGGCTCTGGCCTTGGATCGAATTTTCCCAAAGGCCATCGGTTTGAGGCTCAAGCGGGGGCGGAAATCCGACAACGAGCCGGTCATTGCCTCCATCGTCACCTGCGCCATCGGTTTCATTTTCGTCTCGCTGGGTGACATCAACGCGGTGGCCGAGATCATTTCCATGTTCTTCATGGTGACGTATGGTGCCATTTGTCTGGTCAGCCTGTTCGAGCATTTTGCGGCCAGTCCGAGTTACCGTCCTACGTTCCGATCTCATTGGTTGCTGAGCTTGGTGGGGGCAGTGACCTGTTTTTACCTGATGTTCCTGATGAACTTTAGCTATGCCCTGGGCAGCTTGGTCATCATGGTGGCCATCTACAGCGGATTGGTCCGGAGGGGTGAACGGGGCATGGTGGCATTGTTCCGGGGCATGCTGTTTCAGCTTTCCCGCCAACTGCAGCTCATTTTGCAACGCCGAGATACGGCTGAGCTGGACCGGAAGGACTGGCGTCCTATGGTGCTGGGTGTGAGCAAGGATACTTTTAGAAGGCCGGGTGCTTTTGACATGGTGCGCTGGCTGGCGCACCGTCAAGGATTTGGCACCTACGTGCACTTGATTGAAGGCAGGCTCGACGCCCGCACCTTCCGCAGCTCCATCCGCGCCAAGCAGGGGCTGACCGACCTTGGAAATGCGGTGAGGAGTAGGGTGAGCGTTTCAACGATCGTATCGCCCTCATACACCTCGGCCATCGCCCAAAGTGTGCAGCTTCCTGGCATCAGCGGTCAAGGAAACAATGCGATCCTGCTCGAATACATCGATGAGCAGCCACAAAGCGCCCAAGAGATGGTGACCAATTATGATCTCTTGCGCGGCTCCAATCTGGACCTCTGTTTATTGCGCTCGAGTTTCCGGGGTTTTGGTGAACGGCGTTCCATCCACATTTGGATTACGCCAGAAGATTCAGCCAACGCCAACCTCATGATCCTCATGGCGTATGTGCTGCAAGGACACCCCGATTGGCGGGACTCGAACATCCAAGTCTTCTCGATCTACCGGGACGGGGACCGTGCTCAAAAGGAACAGGCTCTCCGCGATTTGATTCAAGCAGGCCGCATTCCGGTCAGCGAGCAAAACATTGAGATGGTGGAGGAGATGCCGGGTGACCTCAAGGAGGCGCTGATCGATGAGCGCAGCAAGTTTGCTGACCTCACCTTCATTGGGTTCAATGATGCCGATATCCGCAGTGAAGGGGTAAAGTTGTTTGAAGCCCACCATGGCATCGGCAACATTTTGTTTGTCGACGCCCACGAAGAAGTGGCCTTGGCCTGATCATGACATGAAGCACACGGTTCACATTGTCAATGGCCCCAACCTGAACCTGCTCGGCCAGCGGGAGCCCGACAAATACGGGCACACTTCCTTCGAAGCCTACTTCGAGTCACTGCGTGCAGCATTTCCAGAAGTACAGTTGAGCTACTTTCAGTCCAATGTGGAGGGAGAGTTGATTGACCACTTACACGCCATTGGCTTTGAAGGTGGCGGCATCGCATTGAATGCCGGGGGGTATACCCATACTTCAGTGGCGTTGCGAGATGCTGTGGCGTCGATTGAAGCCCCAGTGGTTGAGGTTCACATCACAAACGTTCATGCCCGTGAAGCGTTCCGACATGTGAGCTTGCTGAGCCCTGTGTGCCAAGGCGTGATTTGCGGTTTGGGACTAGAGGGCTATGCCGCAGCGGTCAGGGCCCTGGTCTCAAGCTGATTCAACCTTGCGTTCGAGCCTCTGTGCAGCAGGACGCATCAGCCTCAGCAAACCATCAGCATCGCGGTCCGTTAGCTGCTTCCCAAAGACCATGGTGCGCTTTCCACCACTGAATTTGAGTGTTTCGCCTCCCATGGACCAAAATGCTTGTTCAAACGTGCGCAGGATTTGGGCAGGGTTCTCTTCAACCCTCGACAGGCCTTTGTAGGCTCCGTGGGCAAAAAAGTCGGGCAGGCCGCGCTGGCCAAAAACCATGGCCACAGAGATTCCGCGACGGTCAATCACAATGACCTCGCTGCCGCGTAAGCGCCAGAGCCAGACTTTGCCAATCCGAAACGCGAAGAATGCCCAGAATGCCGAGTAGATGGCATACCCAACGGCAGCGTTGCCTTCAGAAGAACCTTGGAGCCAGAAGTACAAAACGGCGGCTTCTAAGCACAGCCACATGACCATCCAGATTGAAAGCATGGCCATGTTCGATGCCGTTGTCCCTTGGGAAATCGTCACGCGCAATTGCTCGCTTTCTGTTCCACGGTCTTGCCATGCAAAGGCGATCCGGTCACCGATCAAGCCGTTGGACCTTTCAAGTCGCGTACCCATTAGTCAGCAGGTTGCTCGGCTAGGACACCGTTATAAATCCGCAAATACTCGGGGAGTACCCGTGTGATGTCAAAGGCAGCAGCGCGTTTGAGCGCCTGTTGCTTGAACTTTTCATGGTGTTGGGGGGCCAAGAGGAACTCTGCGTGCTCGGCCATTTTTTCGACGGCGCCAATCGGCGCCAGCATGCCGCTCACTCCGTGACGGATGACTTCTGGCAACCCGCCTGTTTCTGTAGCCACAACGGGAACGCCACAGGCCATGGCCTCAAGCGCTGCGAGACCAAAACTCTCACTTTCTGAAGGCAGCAAGAACAGGTCTGAAATGGACAGGGCTTCCAGAGGATTCTTGAGTTTGCCCAGGAAAAACACCTTGCCCTCAATGCCACATTCCCGGGCCACACGTTCGGCTTCGGATCGGTCAGGACCATCTCCGACCATCAACAATTTGGCGGGCAGCCGCTCTGCAACCAATGCGAAGGTGCGGATCACGTCCACCACCCGCTTCACCGGGCGGAAGTTAGAAATGTGGCAGAGGAGGTGCTCTTCATCTTCTGCAAAGTCATGGCGCTCTTGACCCCGCAGCTCTTTGAAGTGGTCTGGGCAGATGAAGTTGGGGACGACCTCGATGTCTTGGTTGATGCCAAACAGCTTGTAGGTGTCACTTCTTAAACTGGTGCTGACGGCCGTGACAGCATCACTTTGGTTGATGGCAAAAGAGATGACAGGTTCGAATCCAGGATCCTTGCCGAGCAATGTAATGTCTGTACCGTGCAAGGTGGTCACCACCGGAAGGTGTCGCCCTTCCTCGGCGAGAATGCGCTTGGCCATATAGGCACTAGAGGCATGTGGGATGGCATAGTGCACATGCAACAAGTCCAGGTTCTGTTGGCGAACGACCTCCACCATCTTGGACGCGAGGACCAGCTCGTAGGGCGGGTAATCAAACAAGGGGTACTGCGATATCTGAACCTCGTGGTAGAACACGTTGGGCCGAAAACTTCCCAGCCGAACGGGCTGATCATAAGTGATGAAATGCACTTCATGCCCATTGGCAGCTAGAGCCTTTCCCAGTTCTGTCGCCACCACTCCACTTCCGCCAAACGTGGGGTAGCACACCATTCCAATCCTCATACTGCAATGTACTATTGGGGACCAACGCTGGGCCCAAGTTCTTTGAATCTGCTCTTACTGTGAACAGCATCCTCAACGATTTCAAGGGCTTTTGTGCGAATGTCTTCATTGATGTAGATGCGGTTTTCAGCATCAGGACAAATGCGGTTGCTCAAAATGACCACGGTCCAACCTGCTTCTGGGTCCGTCCAAGCCAACGTACCCGTGAATCCGCTGTGCCCAAAACTGGACCAAGAACCTGCATTGCCGCTGGCCCCGGTGTCTTCTTCCAGGCCGGGCTTGTCCCATCCAAGGCCCCTTCGGTTGTCTTCAAGGGTGAAGGCGCGTGAGGTAAATGCCTCCAGAGTAGCAGGGCTGACGAGTTGAAAGCCATTTCGCACGCCTCCATTCCGCATGACCTCCATGAGGAGCGCCAAGTCGTGGGCATCGGAGAACAATCCGGCATGTCCTGCGACACCGCCCAGCATGGCAGCACCCGGGTCGTGAACGGTGCCCCGCACCCAAGTCCCGCGGAATACCGTGTCCAGCTCGGTTGGAGCGATGTGCTCCAGTTTGGCCCACTGCAGGGGGTGATATCCCATGCGATGGAGGCCCAAAGGACCGTGAATCAGGCTGTCTGCCAACACTTCCAATGGCTGTTTCCAATGCGCTTCAAGGATGTCCTTGAGCAGGTAATACCCCAAGTCACTGTAGCGGTAATGGCCCATTGGTTTGGGTTCAATCCCACGGACTACGCGCCGAATAGAATCGCACCACATGGGGTGCATACATCGGCCTTCGCACAAAGGGATCCAACCATCGACAGGGTCTTCGCTCAACACGCCACCTATCGAATCTTCGTAGGCTATAAGGTCCGCATAGAAGGGAATCCAAGCCGGCAAGCCCGAACGGTGTGCCAAGACATCCTTCAGGGTTCTTTTGCCGAGTTCCGGGTGTAAAGGAGCGGCGTGGTCTGAGGGCAACAGCTCGGAAAGTGGTTGCTCCAGATTGAACAGTCCCCGCTCAACCGACATCATGGTCAATAACGTCGAGGTGGCCACTTTGGTGATGGAAGCAAGGTCATACACGTGGTTCCTCTGAACCGGTGTTGCCGCAGGGTCTCCCAAGTTTCCATGGGTGCCGTCGTAGCGTATGCTGTCGTTCACCACCACCAAAATGCGCATTCCCGGTGTGGAGGCGAGGTGCACTGCTTCGGCCGCAAGGCTATCCAGCCGTTCTCCCATCACCTTCATGGTTGGAGAGGGGGAAGTGCGGGGCAAACGCCGGGAACGGAGAGGGTTCCCTTGACCTGCTTTCCAATGGCCTACATCGACAGGAAGCTTGCCCAAGGCGTCGCCTTCACCGCACAGAGCGGCCATGGCCGCCCGCTGGGTCATGGGGTCTTCCTGATGGCACACCAGCCACTCTCTGTCAGGCCCAGGCTTCAAGAACTCCAAGGCATAAGGGCTGGTAAAGAGCGACACAAACAGGGGGTGTTCCCCTTTGGATAGGGCATGGAGCAACGCATCTGCGCCATTGGGCAGTCCAAACCGACGCGCGGGCCGGTTGCTTTCGTCCACAAACGCCACCAACACTTGCGGACAGTCGGCGACACCGGCGGCGATTCGCTGCTGGTCAGCCAGTCCAATGGCCCCCTTGCCTTGTCGCACCACTTTGAGGTCTGGAAAGGTCAAGCGCAACCGCTCTTCGGCCGCTGAACCTCTGTTTCCGACCACCACCAAAGCGGTGCGCAGTCCATGGTCCAATACGTGTCCTTTTCCCAGGCGGACCAGCATGTGGCCACGGATGTCCTCTTGCAACCGGTGCAGGTCTGTCTGGGGCGCGCTTATGGGGCCGCCTTGGGTCCATTGTTTGGCCAGTAAAACCTTGAGACAGGCCTCATGAATGCGCGCTGTATCCAAGTCGCCGCGAAGAAGGGCGGCTTCGATGCTGTCCATCACCAAACCGGGTTCGGAAGGAAACAGCAGGATGTCATTTCCGGCCTTGAGCGCAGCGACTTCTCGGGTGCCGGGAGGAACAGGGTCCGCCGCGCCAGCCATTGTCAGTGCATCCGTAAAAACGAGTCCTTCAAACCCCAATGAGTCCAGCAAGAGGTCGCGAATCACCAGAGGAGATAGGGAAGTGGGCAAGCCCGTTACAGAATCCAAAGCCGGCACGTCGAGGTGGGCGGTCATCATGCCGTCAACACCACGGAAGACCAGGGTTTTGAAAGGCGGTAGCTCTACGTTGGCCAATGTGCGGGCATCCGAAGAAATCACAGGAAGGGCCAGGTGGGAATCAAGGTCTGCATCGCCATGACCAGGAAAGTGCTTGCCTACTGACATGACACCTGCCTTGCGGAGCCCTTCAGCCCAGGCCGAAGCCAGGTCGCCTACAACCTCAGGTCTGGAGCCAAAGGAGCGGTTGCCGATGACGGGGTTCGCAGGGTTGCTGTTGACGTCGGCTACTGGCGCAAAGTCAATGCCGATGCCCATGTGTCGCAATTCCTGACCTGCCGCAAATCCAGCATTTCGGACGAGCGCTTCATTTTCTGTGGCCCCGAGCGCCATGGCTTTGGGAAAGGTGATCCCATCGGGAAGCCTCATTCCAGACCCCCATTCTGCATCCATGGCCGTCAAGAGGTGCAGTCCACTTTCCTTTAGAGCCAAACTGTCGAGCTCAGCCAGGTTGAGGCGGGTGGTCAAGGTGTCTCCTTGCATGGCAATGACACCTCCAACGCCCCATGTTTCAATGGCATCACGCACCCCGATTTTGGAATCTGGTTCGCCCGGTTTGGAGTACAAGGGCACCATCATCAACTGGCCCACCTTTTCCCGAAGGGTCATGCTGTCCATCACGGCCAAGGCCGCTGTGGTGTCACCCCTTTCTAAAAATGCAGGTCGAAGAGCAGTAGGGGCTTCAGATTGCGCCTCTCCTGGCTGACAGCTCAAGAGGACAGGCGCGAGCAACAGGACGGGCCAAATGCGGGATTTACGCATTGAGCACTTGTTGTGCACAGGACATCATGTGATCGAATTGTTGTTCGATGGAGAGGTCACTGTTGTCAATGACGATGGCGTCTTCTGCCTGAGTCAATGGGCTGTGTTCTCGGGTGCTGTCAATCCGGTCACGTTCCTGAAGGTTAGACAAGACATCATCGAGCGCTATCGCACGTCCACGTCGGGCAAGCTCAGCGTGTCGCCGCTCTCCGCGGGCTTTGATGCTCGCAGTCATAAAGAACTTGAGTTCTGCATTGGGCAGTACAACCGTTCCGATGTCCCTGCCATCCATGACCACTCCACCTGCTTCTCCAATCCGGCGCTGGGCAATCACAAGCTTTTCCCTCACTTCTGGAAGGCGGGATACCACACTTACTTGACGCGACACTTCATGGGCGCGAACTTCCTTCTCCACGTTTCGGCCATTCAGGCAGATTTCACTTTTGCCCGTGCCGGGATTGAACCGAAAAGTCAAATAAATCCGAGGCAGGGCCATGATCATGCCCTCTTCATTCAGGTTGCTTTCGTGGTCAATCAGCTTCTCGCGCAACGCAAATAATGTCACTGCGCGGTACATCGCACCAGTGTCTATATAGATGTAATTCAGCGCTTTTGCCAAGCTTTGGGCCAAGGTGCTTTTCCCCGATGCGCTGAGTCCGTCTATGGCAATGCTGATGCGTTTCATATCACTTAAGGGGTCGGTTTAACCGCTTCCGAAGGTAGCAATGCTCAGCGTCCTCACCGTTCGGTAAGTCTGGTGCGAATGCTGAGGTGGGTGGATGCTCCCGCAGTATGGTAAGTGTTGCGGGCAATGGAGAGGTGGAATCGGCGCACTTTGAAGTCAAGTCCCCAGGCAAAGCCTGAAGTTCCCGGAGCATTGGCGAGGCGCAATTCTTGGCGGCGCCTGTGGTGGTAACCGAACCGAAAGGCCAGATTTTTACTGATGTTTAAACCCGTGCCAATGGCGAGATGGCGCAAGAGCCGATCGCCAAAAGCCCAGGTGCCCGAAGAAAGGGTGTCGCCAGTCAGGGGGTCAATGGTGTCGTCGTAATACCCTTCAGGGGCGAGGTCCCATTGCTGCATTTCATCATAAGTCGTGTAGAGCACGAAAGGAGCATTCTGAAACCCCTTGGTCAGGGAGAGCCGCATGTCTGGCGCAAAACGTCCGTTGCTTCCTGTGGAGTTTGCAGTGTGCATGCCTCCCCATGGTCGCCACATGGCTGCAAGACGCAATTGACGGTCTTTGCGATAGTAATTGGCTGAGACGTCTACCTGAGCAAAAGCCGAGCGCCGCTCAGCAAGCCCGCTTTGTCCCATCCAGATCGTGGCAGCCACGGTCAGGTTGCTGTCCAAGGGCAGGCTGATTCCACTGACCCAAGCCACATCTGAAGCAGAGAAGCTGCCAGTTTCCACCCCTACGGGATCTCGCCCCGTGAAGGTGCCGTAGCCGAGGTTGCGCAGCCCCGTGTGCCACAACCACTTGCGTTGTTCGGGCTGGTGGGCATACAGCACAGAGGCCATGGCGGTCCCTGCGAAATAATCTACGTAGGCCAGGTGCATCTGCCCAGCGTGTGTAGAGTCGATGAGCGAGGCTTGTCCCAGCGCATCTCCCAGGGTCGCTTGCAATGGGGCCCCCATACTTTCTGCAGACCCCGCAAAACGGGCAGAAATTGGAAGGTCCAAGAGTCCCGGCCGGGCCACCGATTGGCCCCAAGACTGCGACGGACTAAACAGAAGGCTGGCTCCAACAAAACACAAGGCAGCGCCAACAAGCTTGGGGTTCATGGGGTGGGGGTAATTTGCTTTGCGGCGTCTACTTTTTCTTTGAGCAGGGCGCGTTCGACGACTTCAGACATGGTTTTCACGTAATGGAAACGCAATCCTTTGATGTATCGTGCCTGGATGTCCTCAACGTGTTTCTGGTTGGCTTCACACAGGACGATTTCCTTAATGCCAGCGCGGCGTGCAGCCAAGATCTTTTCTTTGATACCTCCAACTGGAAGCACTTGACCACGCAGTGTGATTTCCCCCGTCATGGCAAGGAATTTCCGGACTTTGCGCTGGGTAAAAACGGAAGCCAAGGCGGTCAGCATGGTGATGCCTGCCGAAGGGCCGTCCTTGGGAATGGCCCCCGCAGGAACGTGCACGTGCACATCCCAGGTGTCGAACACTTTGGGGTCGAGGTCAAATTCCTCTGCGTGTGCCTTGAGGTATTGCAACGCGATCACCGCGCTTTCTTTCATGACATCCCCCAGGTTTCCGGTGAGGGTCAATTTGCCCTTACCGCGCACCACGCTGGTTTCAATAAAAAGGATGTCGCCGCCAGCAGGCGTCCATGCCAATCCGGTGACCACGCCGGCAACCTCGTTGCCTTCGTAGCGCTCTTTTTCGTGAGAGGGTCCCAAAATGTCGATCAGCTCTTCCGGCGCCACTGAAACCTTGTGTTCAACGTCCATAGCGACTTGAACGGCACGGTGGCGAACGACTTTCGCGATGCGCTTGTCCAGTCCGCGCACCCCACTTTCATTGGTGTACTCGGCACAGATCTTCTCCAATGTCTCCTCGGGGATCTCGATCTGTTCTTCTGAGATGCCCGTCTCCTTGACATGCTTCTTGATGAGGTGTCGCTTGGCGATTTGGACCTTCTCCTCAACGGTGTATCCTGTCACCTCAATGATCTCCATGCGGTCGCGCAGCGCAGGCTGAATGGTGGCCAAAGAGTTGGATGTTGCCAAGAACATCACCTTGGAGAGGTCGTAGTCGAGCTCCAAGTAATTGTCATAAAACGTGCTGTTTTGCTCAGGATCCAGAACTTCTAGCATGGCAGAAGAAGGGTCGCCATGCGAATCGCGGCTGAGCTTGTCAATCTCGTCGAGAACAAACAGGGGGTTGGAAGTGCCTGACTTCTTCAGGTTTTGAATGATTCGACCGGGCATCGCACCGATGTAGGTCTTCCTGTGGCCTCTGATTTCCGCCTCGTCGCGCAGACCACCCAAGGACATGCGGACGTATTCTCTACCCAGCGCTTCAGCGATGGATTTGCCCAGCGAAGTCTTTCCTACCCCCGGAGGTCCATACAAGCAAATAATGGGCGATTTCATGTCCCCCTTCAGTTTCAAGACGGCCAAGTGCTCAATGATGCGCTCTTTGACCATTTCCAGTCCGTAGTGGTCGGCATCCAATGTCTCCTGAGCATGACTCAGGTCAAAGTTGTCTTCCGAGGTGATGTTCCAAGGAAGGTCGAGCAACAGGTCTAGATAATTGGATTGAACGCTGTACTCCGCACTCTGCGTGTTCATCCGCTCCAATTTGCTGAGCTCCTTGGCAAAGGTCTCTGCGACTTTTTCGGGCCAGTCTTTGAGCTCTGCCCGGGCTTTTTTTCCGGCGATGTCTTCCTTTTGCGGATCCGACCCAAGCTCCTCTTGAATCTGCTTCATCTGCTGGTGCAGAAAGAACTCCCGCTGTTGCTTTTCGATATCGGTCTTGACCCTGCTTTGGATGTCGTTCTTGAGTTCAAGTACTTGAAGTTCCTCTCCCAAGAGCTCCATGACTTGTTCCACGCGGGCTTTGAGGCCCGGTACTTCGAGTAGGTTTTGCTTCTGCGCCTTCTCTGCGTTCATGTTCGAAGCGATGAAGTGCACCAAAAACCTCAGGGAGTCAATGTTTTTGATGGCAATGGCGGCCTCGGATGGAATGTTGGGGCTGTGTTGGATGACCTCCATGCTCATCTCCTGAAGACTCTGTTGAAGTGCCTCGCGCTCCTTGTCGTTCCACTCGTCTTCTTCGTCTGTAAAAGGAGTAACCTTGGCCTTCATGTAAGGCTCGGTTTCGATCACTTCTCCTCTGCGACAACGCTTCTTTCCTTGGAATGATAACCGTATTGGATCCGTCGGGCATCCGCAACATTTTCATGATGCTCGCTACAGTGCCCACTTCGTGCAAGTCGGTGCTTTCTGGATTTTCAATTTCCCCATCCAATTGGGTCATGACGCCAATGTCGAGTCCGCCTTTGTGGGCTTCCTTCAGGAGACGCAAGCTCTGGTCTCTCCCCACATTAATGGGAAGGACGACCCCCGGAAACAACACAGTATTGCGCAACGGTAAGATGGGGAGGACCTCAGGGGTATCCTCGCGCTCCATGGCAGCTTCATCTTCCGAACTCAGGAGCGGAATGCTGACGTGGTCTTCCGAGTCGTCACTGAAGAGCTGGGGGAACGGTTGATTTTCTTGCATTGTTGAGCGGGTGGCTAAAACCGGGCCACAGGGCCGGAACAAAAGGGGAGGGGGTCAAGTTGGCAGGGATTCAGTTCCCAGTTGCGCGAGCAGCATGCAATTGTGACAGCCTGTCACGTTGCGTTTGGGTCAAAGACAACCCGCGTCGGGCCATGACTTTGTCTGCTGTAGCGAGCATGCGGCTGAGGTCTTGAACTTCCATAGTGGCAGACCGTGCGTTGTACCAACTAAATGCCGGCAGGTGTTTGGGCGGAAAACCAGCATCAAAAATGGCGCTGGCTGGGTCGACTACAGTCCCCGTATTAAAAGTGGTTCCAATGCCACATTTGCTGTGGTCTCCCATGAGTAGGCCGCAGAATTGCAAGCCTGTCCCTTGAAGACGTTGACTTTGCGCATCCCACTGTCTCACTTCACCATAGGTGTTCTTGAGGTTGCTGGATTCGGTGCCGGCTCCCAAGTTGCACCAACGGCCGATGACGCTGTTGCCTAGAAATCCGTCGTGGGCTTTGTTGGCCCAGCCTTGGAAATTCACATTGGAAACTTCTCCTCCCACTTTGCAATGAGGGCCAATGACAGTAGCGCCTGAGATGCGTCCGGCCATGCGAACAGTAGCACCTTCGCAAACGACCAATGGTCCTTTCAGGTGGGCTCCGGCTTCAATCACTGCACCAGGGCCTACGATAACAGGTCCATGTTCTACATCCACCGTAGCGGCCTTGATGACGGCAGAGGGGTGCACCAAAAAGGAAGCAGACGGTCCGAAAATGGCAGTAGAACTTGATGGGCCGAAAGGCTCAAGTGACCATTCAGACCTCAGCAAGTGGACGTCCTTTGAGATTTGCTCCTCTAACAGGCCAAACAATTCATTGGCGTTGTGGAGCAATTGCTGGGGGGTTGAAGCTTCTACAGAAACGGCGCTTGAAGGAGGTTGGTTTTCGAACAACGCCAGTACATCATCTCCCTGTACCAATTGCTGTCCCGGTTGAAGAGCCCGAAGCAAATCGATCGAACTTTCTGAGGGAACCCACCGTGCATTCACCTGAAGGGCTGCAGAGGAATGGTCCATTTCACCGAATAAGGGAAGCAAAAGGTGCCACCGCTCGTGTTGTGTGAATGCGCCAAAACGGACGCCTTCCACACCGTCAATCAGGTGGAAAGGGTGCAGTTGAATGCAGCGACCGTCTTCGAAAAGTTGGATTGTGGGCATAGGGGCTAGGTCTAGGGGCCTGTCAAAACTAAGGTCCGCACCATCTTGTTGGTGAACAAACGCAGCTTCTGTGTGTTTGTCTAACGTGACCGCATCAGTGCAGGAATTTTCCATCAAGGACCTCGAACATTTCACGGGGATCAAAGCCCATACCATTCGTGCTTGGGAACAGCGCTATGGTTTGTTGAGTCCGAGACGGACTTCTACCAACATTCGCTTCTACACTTCGGAGGACTTGAAGCTCCTGCTGAATGTGGGGTTGCTGAATCAAAATGGCCACAAGATTTCGAAAATCGCCTCCATGGAGGAGAGGGAAATCAAAGCGGCCATCAGCAGCTTGGGTACAACGGGAACAAGCGAAGACCATTGGATGGGAATGCTGAAAATCAGCATGCTCAACTTTGATGAGCAATTGTTTCGAAGCGTTTCAAAAACCTACGAGGATCAATGCGGGTTGAGCGATTTAATGCTCAAGCTGTACCTCCCTTTTATGGGGGAAATTGGCATGCTGTGGCTCACGAGTGCCATTTGTCCTGCCCATGAACACTTCGTGAGCAACCTGATTCGCCAGCGGTTGTTCCGGGCTGTGGATGAGCTTCCTCCAGTGGACGCTGGATATGACGATGACGTGTTTGCCCTGTTCCTTCCAGAACGTGAGATTCACGACATCAGCTTGATGATGGTGCATTTCTTACTGCGAAAAGCAGGATATAGGAGTTTGTTCCTGGGACAATCGGTGCCCCTTGAAGACCTGGTTCAGATGTCTACCCAGTTCCCTGCCTTGAAATGTGTGGCGTACTGCACGACGTTTCCGGCAGAGAATGGTGTTCCCGACTACTTGCGTCGGGTACTGAGAGAGTCTTCGGGAACCCAGTTGAAGTTCCATTTGGCAGGCCGTGTGTTTGCGAATGTGGACACTCCAGACCCGAGCATCCAGCTCCATGGCAATGGGCAATCCTTGATCGGAGCGCTGCTGAGCACCTGATCCTCCCAACATTTTGACATGTGTTTTGTAGACCCATTGGGGTCTGCGATTAAACGTTTTGCCTGGAAACAGCGGATTTGAGGCCTTTTGTTTATCAATTATTCAAAAAAGTTGAACAGAATATTGTGGCGATGAAGATTCTGTTTAATCTTTGGGCCACAACATTGAACACATGTCCACGATTGAATTCAACAACCTCCTGACTTCGCACCAGGATTTCCTTTCAGGTTTTGCAATGGGATTCACCCGAGATCGTGAGGATGCCAATGATTTGGTGCAAGAGACTTTTGTCAAGGCACTTCGCTACAAGAACAACTTCAGAGAGGGAACCAATATCAAGGGATGGTTGTACACCATCATGCGGAACATCTTCATCAACAACTACAAGAAGAAGCGGTTCCAGAACACCATCGTCGACCAGACAGAGAATCAATTTTTCCTGAATTCAGGACAGGACTACCACCATGATTCGGTGACGTCCTTGATCAACATTGATGACATCCAGTCGGCCATCTCAAGGTTGAAGTATGATTTCCGCCGTCCTTTTTCAATGTTTCTTGATGGTTTTCACTACGATGAAATCGCCGAAGAATTGGGCATTCCAATGGGAACGGTAAAGAGTAGAATCTTCCATGCGCGGAAGCGTCTAAGAGAAGAGCTTTCAGAGTTCGCGGTAAGCTGAACCGGCAATACCCGAAGCTCCGAGAGGAAAATGTTGTTGAAGAAGGCGAAAGGTGCGCAACCTTTCGCCTTTTTTGTCGTCCTATCCTCGGTACATTGCGTTTATCATGATTGAATCTGTGCGATCCTTTTTTTCATGTGTTCCTGGGGCGGTTTTGGCAGCAACGCTGACGCTCATGGGTTCATCTGTTTCAGCTCAACTAGAGGTAAACAGCACGCTCACTCCTGACCAGTACGTCAACGATGTTCTTTTGGGGACAGGAGTGGAGGCTACAAACGTGCAGTTTACAGGGAGCCCAGTGCAAATCGGGCAGATTACCGGATTCGATCCGACCGAGTTCCCAATCACAGCAGGTCTCATACTCTCCACTGAAGTGGCCAACAATCCAGCCAACATTGACGATGGTTGTATGGACGATTTTATCGACGATGGACTCGAGGTGTCCGGCGATCCCGACCTATTGAACATTGCCAACAGCGTTCCTCCTCTTATCGGACAGAACTTCAACGTGAACAGCGTCAATGATATTTGCGCCATTGAGTTCGATTTCGTGGCGACGGGGGACACCATCAAATTCAACTACGTTTTCGGCTCCGACGAGTATCTAGCCTGGGTCAACAGTCAATACAATGACATTTTTGGCTTTTTCCTGAGCGGTCCTGGCATCAACGGGCCTTACGCAGACAACGCCGTTAACTTGGCGGAAGTTCCCGGTTCAGACCCACAACTGGCCATTACAATCAGTTCGGTGAACGATGTCACCAATTCAGCATACTACATCGACAACCCTGCTAATGATGTGTTGTGCCAAAATGGTTACACGGTAAAGCTCACTGCCGAAAGTGTGGTGGAGTGCGGAGAAACATACCACATTCGTTTGGCCATTGCCGATGGCTCCGATACGGCACTTGAATCATTTGTGATTTTGGAATCAGGTTCTTTTGAGTCTAACTCTGTGGTGGAGGTCAATCTCAACATCAACGTTGGAGGAGACCTGAATACGGTCAACCCGGTCATTTTTGAAGACTGTGGTGAGGCGGTCCTCACTTTTACCCGTCCAATAGAAACCATCATCGACATTGAGGAGATGGTGATCATTGATTACAGTGCCAGCACCGCGACCAATGGGGTGGACTTTACATTGCTCCCGGACACTGTGTTTTTCCCGCCTTTTGTTTCGGTACAAGAGTTTCCACTGGACGCTTTTGAAGACGGCCTTGCGGAAGGGTCTGAATCTGTAGTGATGGAAATCCTCAATTTGGCTGCTTGCAATGGAGGCGGATTGACGAGCTATTTCGAATTCGACATCATTGATGAACCGGACCCTCTGGAGGTTGATGGTTTTGATACGGAGCTGTGCGTGGGTGATTCTGTAGAGCTTGAGCCCATTGTAACGGGTGGGTACGGCAACTACGTCTACAGTTGGGACTGTGAGCCAGGAATCGACACCAGTGCCATCAATTACATTCCTGTCGCTGCGGGAGTGTATGACTGCATCGTCACAGTCAGTGACACCTGCGGAATGCCATCAGATGACGGTCTCTTTGAAATCACTGTGGAAGAGTACCCTGAATTGACCGCAGAAATTTTGGGGGGCGATGTGGTGCTGTCTTGCAATGGGTTTGAGGAAATCTTTGCTGTAGCAGATGGCGGCAATCCACCTTACACTTATTCATGGGAGCTTCAAGATGGACTTCCGGCCTTCGGTTACGGCAACTCCTTCTTTTTGTCGACTTGGTTGAATGCTTCTGAAGTTCATGTTATCGTAGAAGACGCCTGTGGGCTTACAGCGGAAGCGATGGTGAATGTGAGCATTGACGTGCCTGAATTGATCGTCGAATTGGATGCCAACTACGAAGTCAGTTGCAACGTTCCCTTCACCATCACCCCCGATTGGTCTGGAGGAGAGCCCTACTTCAATTTCGCTTGGTTAGAAGGCTTTTCCTTTTTGGGTTTCAATCAAACATTGAGCTGGACAACCGACACAGACATGTCCATCACGCTCGAAGTGAGCGATGGTTGCGGTCAGTTTGTAACCGCGGAAACTGAAATCACGGTGGTGAGCCCCGCATTGGAGGTCACATTGCCCGACACTTTGGTCGGGCCTTGCACGGAGTCTTTTGAGCTTGTGCCTGTGATCGATGGGGGCAGTGGCGTATACACTTATCAATGGAGCCAGAATTTCAATCCCGTCGCAGACAGCGAGACCTACATCTATGACAGCGGGCTCTCTACGTCATTTACTGTGGATGTCACGGACAATTGTCAGTCTACAGGGAGTGCTTCGACTACGATTGACATTCAAAATCCGGCATTGTTTGTTGACTTACAGGATACCATCGACGCATCCTGCGTAGACAATACGGTCATTGCCGTAGACATATTAAGTGGCGCAGGAGACTACACCTACACATGGAGCGTAGGTGGATTGCCTTACGGAGGAAGTGACCCCCAGATCACGGTACAAAGTTTTGTGACCACTCCGATCAATGTCGAGGTGTTCGATGGTTGTGGTGGAGAAGACGAGACCGATGCGCTGTTGGTCATTCCCGATATTCCCATGACATTGTCTGTGAGCAATGACACGGTCATTTGTCGCGGAGAGGCCCTGTCCCTCTCGGCTTTGGCTAGTGGGGGTGAAGGAGGTTTTGTCTACAATTGGTCGAGTATTCCAGCATTTGGAGATGACCAATACGTGGCTCCGAGCAATTCATACAGCTACCCTGTAGAGGTCACGGACATCTGTGGTGAGACCATCACGGAAACAGTACAAGTGGAAGTGCAGTACATCTACAGTGACTTCTATACCAGTTACTTGTCCGACACACGCATTGAGTTCATTGCTACGCCGGATCCTCCCTGCTCCTCTTGTGAATTCGATTGGAATTTTGGGGATGGTTCATTCTCAGAAGAGATGAGTCCTACTCACGAATATGATGGGCTAGGGGATTATTATGCGCAGCTGACCGTCACCAATCCATTGGGTTGTCGCGACAGTGCGTACACGTTGGTGGAGGGCCCCGTGATGGTCTACATCCCGAACGCCTTTACGCCCAACAACGACGGCATCAATGACGGTTTCCAGGTGGTCATTTCGGACGTGGTTTACTACGAGATCAACATCTTCAACCGCTGGGGCGAAGAGGTATACTACAGCAATGATCCAGACGAAGTGTGGTTGGGCAATGTCAAGGGGGGAGATTACTATGCTCCAACCGGCTTATACAATTACCGCTTGCGTTGGAAAGGGTCCAGAACCGATGCGGAAGAGCTCTCCGGGACCATTGAGTTGATGCGCTAACATTCAGCAGAAGTAAGCGGTGTGCCCTACCTACTTTTGGGCATGACCAATTCGAAGCAATTCCGAGGGGCATTTATCACCGTCACTTCGCTGTTCTTTATGTGGGGTTTCATCACCGTTTTGGTGGATGCCCTCATTCCAAGGCTCAAAGATGTTTTTGAATTGACCTACCTGCAGGCTGGATTGGTCCAGTTTGCTTGGTTCACGGCCTATGGTGTGATTTCCATCCCAGGGGGAAGGATGATCAAACGCATCGGCTACAAGAATGGAATCATGGCGGGATTGTCATTGGCTGCCATTGGGTGCCTCATCTTTTATCCGGCCGCTTCAACGCGTTTGTTTCCTTTGTTTTTGCTGGCCCTTTTTGTGGTCGCATCGGGGATTACCATTCTACAAGTAGCCGCAAATCCCTATATCTCTGTGCTGGGGTCAGAAGAGGGGGCTTCAAGCCGATTGAACCTTGCGCAGGCCTTCAACTCTTTGGGAACGACCATCGCGCCCATCATAAGTGCCGGTTATCTTTTGGGAGACACGGTCAAAACAGGAGATGAGCAAGCTTCGATGACCTCGGCAGCTTTGGAACTCTATCGGTCGGCCGAAGCTGGGGCAGTTCAGGGCCCCTTTGTGATCTTGGCGGTCGCTTTTTTATTGCTGGCCTTTGTCATTCGCAAGGTTGCTCTTCCTCGCATTCTCGAAGGAGGGGGAGAGGAAGGACGCCTTTCGGCATTGTTTGCGAACCGGCGGCTCATGGCTGGTGCTGCAGGGATCTTTGTCTACGTTGGCGCAGAGGTGGCCCTGGGCAGTTACATGGTCAATTATGGCTTGAAGCTGAATGTGCATGAGCTTATGCAGTCTCATCCTTTCTTGGAGAACATGGCGGGTCTTGC
>JGI20156J14371_10000257_pt1 | contig 47511 bp, 34 predicted proteins | sample COG_06_FD_14371 | JGI IMG/M metagenome (IMG submission 14371)
TTATGCGTTCTGTTGGCGGTGTTGGTTTGGCAAGTGGTTCCCCGTTCCCCGGAGGCTTATTCTGACGATCCAATCCCAACATCGTTGGAGGAGGGCATCGAACAGGACCCCGTGCAGGCTGCCATTGACCAAGTAAACGGCCCGAATCCGATGGCTGGAATCTTGGCATTGAAAGCCCTGGCTGAGGCGGAACCACCCAATGTGGATGCTGTGATCGAACTCGGTCGCTTCAGCATTCAATCCGGACAGTTCGACAAAGCCCGAGAGCGCTTTGTGCAGGCCATTGAGCTTGCTCCCGAACGTTCCGAACCTCTGATCCAGCTCGGCATGCTGGAATTGGACGGCGATTCTCCCGCCGATGCCCTGATCCATTTCGAGCGAGCGCTCGTCGTGGACAGCGCTGCACACAATGCTTGGTTCTTCCAAGCCCAATGCCACGAGCGCCTGGGAAATCCGGGCTTGGCGCTCGCCAGTTACAAGAGGTTTTTACCGCTATCCCCGGATACTGTAATCGAGGAAGCAGTTTCCCAGCGAATCCTCCTCCTCGAACAAAATTTAACGAACTCCTAAACCCCCCTTCCCATGCCTAGTGGAAAGAAGCGCAAGCGCCATAAGATGGCCGTGCACAAGAAGAAAAAGCGTCTACGTAAGAACCGTCACAAGAAGAAGAAGTGACCTAACGGATGGTGGGATTGGAAGCCTTTCCGCTTCGCAGACCACCATCAGTCATTTACTGACGCGTGAACATAGAACTGGTCATCAACAAGACCAAGTCCGGGTTGCGTATTGCCATGTTAGAAGACGGCCATTTGGTCGAGCTTCACGAGGACAAAGGCAACCAGGAATATGCGGTCGGGGACATTTACCTCGGCCGGGTCAAGAAGGTGCTGCCCAGTCTCAACGCTGGATTCGTGGACATTGGTCATCCAAAGGATGCCTTTCTCCACTATCTCGACTTGGGTCCGCAGTACCGAAGTTTTAAAAAATATGCCCAACGTTCCGTCAAAGGGACGCAGCAGAGCGGTGACCTCACCAACTTTAAGTTGGAGTCGGAAATCGACAAAAAGGGCAATATGAAAGACGTGGTCTCCGCAAGCCAAAATGTGCTTGTGCAGGTCGCGAAAGAGGCTATATCTACCAAGGGACCGAGGCTTACAGCCGAGGTGACATTGGCAGGAAGGTACCTCGTGCTGGTCCCGTTCTCGAGCAAGATCAGCATCAGTCAACGCATCCAGAAGGAAAGCGAACGCAAGCGCCTCAGGGTATTGCTGCAGAGCATCCGTCCGGAGAACTGCGGGATCATCGTACGAACTGTAGCCCAGGAAAAGGGAGCCGCAGATCTGCATTCGGATCTCGAAGAATTGAGCCAACGTTGGAAGGAGTTGCACTCCAACCTGCGGAACGCTAAACCCAGACAACGCGTCTTGGGCGAAATCAACAAGACCAGCTCCCTTTTGAGGGATCTGCTCACTGCTGATTTTTCTCAAATCCTGGTCAACGACACGGAGGTGGCGAATGAAGTGAGGGAATTCCTCGCGGGCATTGCACCAGACAAAGTTGACATTGTCAAGGAATCGAAGGCCAAGGATGTCTTTGATGACCGGGGCGTGCACCGCATGATCAAGGCGAGCTTCGGCCGTCAGGTGAACTTGCGGAGTGGCGCTTACTTGATTGTTGAGCATACCGAGGCCATGCACGTCATTGACGTGAACTCGGGAGGAAGAAAGGCGGGTGCGACCTCTCAGGAGGAAAACGCCATAGCCACCAACCTCGAATGTTCCACTGAAATTGCCCGCTTGCTGCGCTTGCGCGACATGGGAGGCATCATTTGTGTTGATTTCATCGACATGGGTGAGACGGCCAACCGCCGGCAATTGACCGAGGCCCTGCGCAAGTCCATGAAGCCGGACAAGGCCAAGCACAATGTGCTGGCGCCAAGCAGGTTTGGTGTTGTCGAGATCACGCGTCAGCGCGTGCGTCCCGTCACGGACATCAAAACCGCCGAAGTGTGTCCTTCCTGCAATGGAACGGGCAAGGTGACGGCCAGTATTTTGGTGACCGACGGCATTGAGGCAGCCCTTCAGGCCGCCGCTGACCGTGGAATGGGTGAGACCACCTTGATTTTGCACCCGATGGTGGAGTCATACATCACCAAAGGGTTCTGGAACAACCAGCTGAAATCGTGGAAGAAGTCCTATGGGATGAAAATCCACGTCGAAGCCAACTCTTCGATGGAGTTGCTCGAGCATCACCTCTACGACGCAAACGGAGAGGAGATCGCGCTTTAATTATTGCGGACGGGGCGGTATTTCCTTTGGATAAGCCAGGAAATGCCGCTCCACCGTCATACTCAGCGCACTCAGGTTAAGGTGGTCAGAGGCCGCCGCCACGTCCTGAATAGAACCGTCCTTGTACAACATGCTAATGCCGTTGGATGCGGTGGAGTAAGCGCGGTTGTCAATCCGATCGTGCAGGACAAAGTAGGAGGCTTCCTCCATGCCAATGTTGAACGCCGCACTCACGGTTTTCAGGCGTTCCTCGATGTCATTTTGGTCGAAGGGCTGGTCGCGCAGTTCAATTTTGAATAAACGCCGGTCCAGCAGCCGCTGGCACAGGTTTGAAAGCACCACATCCTCATGGTGTTGCCAAGCTTTGATGCAACACATCACATCGTTGTCGTCGATGGAACAAAACCCAGCCAATACTTCTGGGTCCGCAATGAAACGGGCCCGATCCAAGTCTTGGTTGAGAAAGGGGGCAAGGGCAGGGGTGGCCCAGACCTCGGTGCCACGACGGGCAATTTCTCCAGCCCGCTCCAAAATGCGCATCATCATCCACTCGGCGGAAAGAACAGTCTTGTGCAGGTATACCTGCCAATACATGAGACGGCGAGAAATGATGAATTTCTCAATGGAGTAAATGCCTTTCTCTTCGACCACGAGGCGCCCTTCGTGCACGTTGAGCATGCGAATGATGCGTTCGGAACTGATGTGGCCTTCCGTAACACCCGTGAAAAAACTGTCTCTTCTGAGGTAGTCCATCCGGTCCATGTCGAGTTGACTGGAGACCAAGTCGTGCAGAAATCCTTTGGGGTGGTGGTCGTTGAAGATCTCGATGGCGACATCGAGCATGCCATTAAAATGCGCATTTAAGGCATTCATGATGAGCGTACTGATTTCCTCATGATTCACCCCGCGGACGATGGTGTGCTCGAGGGCATGACTGAATGGACCGTGCCCCACATCATGCAATAGAATGGCCAAACAGGCTCCGCGGTATTCTTCCTCGGTGATGATGACCCCCTTTTCGCGCAGCGAATCCAACGCCTCTTGCATGAGGTGCAGCGCGCCTACAGCGTGGTGAAAACGGTTGTGCACCGCTCCGGGATAGACCAAGTGGCTTAAGCCGAGTTGGCTGATTCTACGCAGCCGCTGGACCCACGGGTGGTCCAAGACTTGGGTGAAGTCGGCGTGGCGCAATTGGATGAACCCGTAGACCGGGTCATTGAGCAGCTTAGGTCGTGCAGCCATACCCGAAATTTGGTGTCTTTCTTTGCATTGGCACCACCCTCACAAAATAATTGCGAGCAAAGGCCATTGAACCATTTATGACGCGCACTCCACACATCCTTTGGGCAGACGACGAAATCGACCTGTTGAAACCCCATATCATCTTCTTGCAAGCCAAGGGATACGAAGTCACGGGATTCACCGACGGCGCGGCATTGCTCGATGCTTTGGAAGGCGAGCGGATTGTAGACGTGGTGTTTCTCGACGAGAATATGCCCGGTCTTTCAGGCCTCGAAACCCTTCAGCGCATCAAGGAACGCCGTCCACATTTGCCGTGCGTGATGATCACCAAGAGTGAGGAGGAGCACATCATGGAGGAGGCCATAGGCTCCAAAATGGCCGATTACTTGATCAAGCCGCTGAACCCGAACCAAATCTTGCTGTCTCTCAAAAAAATCCTGGATGAAAAACGACTCGTGGGCGAAAAGGCCATGAGCGATTATCAAAGGGAGTTTAGGGAATTGGGCATGCGCCTGATGGACCGGCTGGGGCGTGAAGATTGGGAAGACATCCACAAGCGATTGGTCCATTGGGACTTGGAGCTGTCTGCATCGGGTGACCAAGGCATGGCCGAGGTGCTCCACATGCAGCGCGTCGATGCCGGGCGTCAGTTTGCCAAGTATGTCAAGGCCAACTACGGCCAATGGTTGGAGGACATTGACCGTTGCGGCGACGAAGAGGACCCTCTCTTGGCACCCCAAGTAATGTCAGAGTCGGTCAAACCTCTGCTCGATCAGGGCCGCAAAACACTGTTTGTGCTCATTGACAACTTCCGCTACGACCAATGGCGGGCATTGGGGCCTGCATTGGCAGACCAATGGCAGGTTCAATCCGAGCGCATGCACTGGAGTTTCTTGCCTACAGCTACCCAGTACGCGCGGAATGCCATGTTTGCAGGCATGACCCCATCCCGAATTGCACAGGCCTTTCCTCAGTGGTGGAAGGACGAGCAAGCCAAAGGGTCCAAGAATGCCCACGAAGCGGATTTGTTGGGAGCCCAGCTGGAGAAGTGGGGTTTTTCAGGCAAATGGGGCTATCACAAAATCACCGATGTGGCGGCTGGCCGCAAGCTTGTAGAGGACTTTCACCTGATCAAGGACCGGGATTTTACGGCTGTGGTTTTCAATTTTGTGGACATGCTGAGCCATGCCCGCACAGAGAGCGAAATCATCAAGGAGCTGGCTGAAGACGAGGGAGCTTACCGCTCGCTGACGATGAGTTGGTTTGAGCACAGCCCACTCAAAGAATTGCTCACCTTGGCGGCGCAAGAAGGCATGGAGCTTGTTCTGACCTCGGACCACGGTACTGTCCAGGTCGACAACCCGATTAAGGTGCAAGGCGAGAAAGAGGTGACGGACAATCCGCGATACAAAACGGGTCGAAACCTCAGGCACGACGACGATGTCTTCGCCGTGAACGATCCCGAAGCGTTTGGCTTGCCCAAGTCCCACCTTTCGAGCCGATACATTTTTGCCCAAGAGCGGGACTTCATGGTGTATCCCAACAATTACAACCGCTTTGTCCGTTATCTGACAGGCACATTCCAGCACGGGGGCATCTCCATGGAAGAGATGTTGGTGCCTTTGGTGCACTTGAGCGCAAGATGACATGAAGCACCCCAGCACTGCCGACACCCCCGACGAAGAAAAGCAACTGCGATGCATATGGCGGTCACAGCCCTATGACCTGTCCCAGTTGCGCGGGGCTGTTGGGTCGTTTTTCCAGCACATTGCATGGGGCGACGTCGTAGCGGTTCAAGCCCCCATGGGAACGGGAAAGACCACATTTGTATCGGCATTGGCGCAGGTGCTCGGGGCACAAGATGTCGCATCGAGTCCCACGTTTGCGCTGTGTCAGGAATACCCGCTAGAAGAGCGTGCTGGCTCCACTGAGAAACGGACCATTCGTCACCTCGACCTATACCGGATCCAACACGATTCCGAGTTGCGAGGTCTGGGTTGGGATGAATTGATGGAAGATGCCGGTGCGATTACCCTCGTGGAGTGGCCGGAACGCGCAGCAGACCACTTTCCAGACCGCGCTAAATTGCTGCGGATTGAGCGTCAACCCGATGGCCTTCGACTCGCTTCTTTGTGGGTCAGGGAAACCGCGTAAATTCCGGACGCCGTCCAATAATACTGTGGAAACCAAGGAACGCATCCGCCGGCTGGCCTTTCAGGCCGCCCTGTCCCCTCAAGAAGAATTGTTGCCCATCGCGACGGGAGACCATTCATTGCGCATTGGAATCCCCAAGGAGATTGCATTGCAAGAGCGCCGTGTGGCCCTCGATCCCGATGCTGTGGGCCTTTTGGTGGCCCATGGCCATGAAGTGGTGGTCGAGACAGGCGCCGGTCGACACGCGCAGTTTACGGACACCGATTACAGCGAAGCCGGCGCGCGGATTGCACCCGATGCCCGTTCCGTCTATGACAATGACGTCATCCTCAAGGTGGCTCCACCCCAAGAAGCGGAGTTGGAACACATGCGGGATCGACAGACCATCTTCAGCGGACTGCAATTGGCCACCCGTCCAGAAGCGACCATCGAAAAAATGATGGACCGCAAAATCACCGCAGTGGCATGGGACTTCATGCAGGACCGCACGGGCATTTACCCTCTGGTGCGCGCCATGGGTGAAATCGCAGGCACCACGAGCATATTGATCGCCGCCGAGTACCTGGCACACCCCGATTTTGGGGACGGTTCCATGATGGGGGGCATGACCGGAGTGGCCCCCTCGGAAGTCGTCATCATTGGCGCAGGCACGGTGGGAGAGTTTGCAACCCGCGCTGCCATTGGTCTTGGGGCTTCTGTGCGGGTGTTCGATGCCAGCCCATACCGCTTGCGGCGTTTACGCGGCGAAATCGGAGGCCGACTGTGGACAAGCACTTTCCACCCCAAGGTTTTGCGGGAGTCTTTGAAGGAGGCCAATGTGGTCATCGGCGCGATTCGTCCGCATCATGGAAGGACCCCGATGATCGTGACGGAAGACATGGTACAGGCCATGCGCGACGGTTCTGTGATTGTAGATGTGAGCATCGACAGCGGCGGTTGTTTTGAGACCTCCCGGTTGACCAACCACCAAGACCCGGTTTATGTGGAGCATGGTGTGACCCATTACGGTGTCACCAATATTCCCAGCCGGGTGCCGCGGACGGCGAGCATGGCATTGTCCAACCAATTGGGCCCATTGCTCAAGGAGGTCGGGGAGACCGGCGGCATCGACCGCGGAGCGGAGGGCAATCCCTTGTTCCGAAGTGGGTTGTACCTGTACAGGGGCAATGTGGTCAACCAAGACCTCGCAGAAGCCTTTGGGTGGCCCTTTAAGGACCTCAATCTATTGCTGGCGACACTGGACTGAATGTCCCGTCTGAGGGCGCTATAGCCCGCCAAACAAGGCTTGGCACTTACCCGCCAACGCGCTTGCGGATTTCGTGCAGTTTCAGAAGGGCGTCAACCGGAGTCAGTCGGTCAATATCCAGCCCCAGGAGGTCTTCCTTGATGTCTTGGAGAACGGGGTCGTCCAGCTGAAAGAAGCTCATCTGCAGCCCTTCGCTGTCTGTCTCAGTTTCCACAGGTCCTGAACCCGACTCCTTGCGTCCCGCGCCTTGGGCCTCAAGTCCGGTCAGTACCTCCTCGGCGCGTCGAACAAGCGCTGCAGGCATGCCCGCAAGCTTGGCCACATGAATGCCAAAGCTGTGTTCGCTGCCACCGGGAATGAGCTTCCGCAAAAACACCACCTTGCCGTCCTGTTGTCGCACACTCACATTGGCGTTGTGGATGCGGGGAAACCGCTCTGCCATGCGATTGAGCTCGTGGTAATGCGTGGCAAACAGTGTTTTGGCGCGGCTCTTGGGGTGCTCGTGGAGAAATTCCGCAATGGCCCATGCGATGCTGATGCCATCATAGGTGCTGGTTCCACGGCCAATTTCATCGAGCAAGACCAATGACCGGTCCGAAAGGTTGTGCAGGATGGAGGCCGTTTCGTTCATCTCCACCATAAACGTGGATTCGCCCGCACTCAGGTTGTCCGAGGCTCCAACCCGAGTGAAGACCTTATCAACCACCCCCATCCGGACTGAGCGCGCAGGGACATAACACCCCATTTGCGCCATCAAAACAATGAGCGCGGTCTGGCGCAACAAGGCACTTTTTCCCGACATGTTGGGGCCGGTAATCATGAGGATTTGCTGGTGGTCGCGGTCTAGGGCGACGTCATTGGCCACATAGCTTTCGCCATCGGGGAGGCAATGTTCGATGACGGGGTGCCTTCCGCCAACGATTTCGAGCGTTGAGCCGTCTACCAGGGTGGGGCGGGTATAACCATGGTCTTCCGCGAGGGTGGCAAAACCAAGGAGCAGGTCCAAACCGGCTACGGCGCGGGCTGTCGCCTGCAGCACGGGGAGAAAGGGGTGCATGGCAATGACCAATCGCATATAGGCTTCGCGCTCCACCACGTCGAGGCGCTCTTCAGCGTTGAGGATGCGCTGCTCGAGCTCTTTGAGCTCGGGCGTGATGTAGCGCTCTGCTTGGGTGAGCGTTTGCTTGCGAATCCATGTTTCGGGCACCTTGTCTTTGTGGGCATGCCGGACTTCGAGGTAGTAACCAAAGACGTTGTTAAATGCGATTTTGAGCGACGTGATGCCGGTGGCTTCGGCCTCTCGGATGCGGATGCCGTCCAATTTGGCCTTGCCGTTGTCTCTGAGGTCGCGCAGCTGGTCCAGTTCGTCCACCACACCTGAAGCGATAGAAGCGCCCTTTCCGAGAACGCCTGGCGGGTCTTCCGTTAATTCCGTTCGCAGTTTCTCGAGGGCGGCATCTGCGGGATCCAAACGGCCAGCCCAGCGTCCGATGACAGCGTCATCCGAACTGTCGACCATCAGGCGCAATGCTTCCACTGCTGTGAGGGCTTGGCGCAGTTTTTTGAGCTCAGCAGGTGAGATCCGGACCGCAGCTGTTTTGGCGAGCAGCCGCTCCAAATCACCGATTTGTCCGAGTTCGGCGATGAGATCAGCACGCATTTCAGGCTGGTCCAAAAATGCCGATACCGCCTCGTGGCGTCGGGAAATGGCACCGGCATCACACAGAGGTTGGGCAATCCAGCGTCGCAGCATGCGGGCCCCCATGGGGGTAGCAGATCGGTCGACGACATCGACCAAGGCCGTGCCCTCGGGATGGGTAGGCACCAGCAACTCAAGGTTGCGAATGGTAAAACCATCCATGGCCACATTCTGCCCCCATTCCACACGACCCAAAGAGGCGATGTGGGCCATGCGGTCGTGTTTGGTCGTGCCCACGTAATGCATGGCTGCGCCGGCGGCGATGACCGCGAGCGGCTGACCATCTAAGCCAAATCCTTTCAGGCCTTTGGTTCCGAAATGTCCTTCTAACGTCTCGCGTGCAAAGTCCAGCTGCCAAACCCAATCATCGAGAGGGAAGCGGTAACCACTGAGCTGAAGCGAGGTGGGTTCGCCATGCCTCAGGTGCAGGGTTTCTTTGGGGCGAAACGTCCGCAGCAAAGGCGCAATGTCTTCCGGTGTGCCTTCCCCGGCTAGAAATTCTCCGGTCGAAACATCTAAAAATGCCACTCCCGCCCGCTCGCGCTTGTTGGCGCCACGGCCTTCCATGACAACGTGCACGGCGGCAAGCCAGTTGTTTTCGCGCGCTTCGAGGACCTGGTCGTTCAGTGCGACTCCTGGCGTGACCATCTCGGTCACACCGCGCTTGACAATGGTCTTGGTGGTCTTGGGGTCTTCGAGCTGATCGCAGACGGCCACACGGTGCCCGGCGCGCACCAGTTTAGGTAGGTAGTTTTCCAGCGCATGGTGCGGAAATCCAGCGAGTTCAATCTCAGCAGCGGCTCCGTTCTTGCGGGCAGTCAGCACGATGTTGAGCACCTTCGCTGCGGTCACTGCGTCGGAGCCGAACGTTTCATAAAAGTCCCCGACACGGAAGAGCAACAGGGCGTCAGGGTGCTGGGCTTTGACGCGGTTGTACTGCGCCATCAGCGGCGTCTCCTTTACGGGCTTGACCGCTTTTGCTTTCCCCTTGGCCTGCGCCATGTGGAATCAGGATGCGACTTTGAGGCGGCCGGTAGCGCTGTCGCCAAATTGCTGTTTGGCGTATTCCTCAGTGATGCGGAGGCTGTCCACACCTTCCTTTCCGGGGAGTTCAAACATGGCGTTGCTGAGGACAGCTTCACAAATGCTGCGCAAACCGCGGGCACCGAGCTTGAATTCAACCGCTCTCTCAACAATGAAGTCCAATGCGCCAGCATCGAATTGAAGGTCGATGCCATCGATTTCGAAGAGGCGCTGATACTGCTTAATCAAAGCGTTCTTCGGCTCGGTCAAAATGCGACGAAGGGCTTCGGGGTCCAAAGGATCCAAGTGGGTCAACACGGGGAACCTTCCAATGAGCTCTGGAATCAGTCCAAAACTCTTCAGGTCTGAAGGAGCGATCGAAGACAACAAACTCTCTGGGCGGTCACCGGTGTCAGTAGTGAAACCGATGCTGGAGGTGGCGATTCTTCGCTCAATGTGCTGTTCGATGCCGTTAAAAGCCCCTCCGCACACGAAGAGGATGTTGCGGGTATCGATGGAAATGAGCTTTTGCTCAGGGTGCTTCCTGCCACCTTGAGGTGGGACATTGACTTCGGCACCTTCGAGCAGTTTCAGCAGCGCCTGCTGCACCCCCTCTCCACTCACATCGCGTGTAATAGAGGGGTTGTCACTCTTGCGGGCCACCTTGTCAATCTCATCGATGAACACAATGCCCCGTTCTGCTTTGGACACATCGTAATCGGCCGACTGCAGCAAGCGTGAAAGGACGCTCTCCACGTCTTCGCCCACATAGCCGGCCTCAGTGAGAATCGTGGCGTCTGCAATGCAGAAGGGGACTTTTAAAAGTCGGGCAATGCTGCGGGCGAGCAATGTTTTTCCCGTCCCCGTCTCCCCGACCAAAACGATATTGGATTTGTCGATTTCAATCTCTCCTTCCGCGGCAGGGTGGGCGAGACGCTTGTAATGGTTGTAGACCGCCACGCTCAAGGTGCGCTTGGCGTTCTCTTGACCAATGACATAGTCGTCCAAGAAGCGCTTGATGTCCGCAGGGCGGTCCATCTGCACTCCTGGATCGAAACCTGCATCGCCCTCGTCGGTCCGCTCTTCCTTAACAATGGCGTCCGCCTGCTCAATGCAATGGTCGCAGATGTGGCCCGTCACCCCCGCAATGAGGATGTCGACTTCCGACTTCTTGCGCCCACAGAACGAGCAGTTGATTTCGCGATCCGCCATGGCGTTGTCAATTTTACTTGCGTTCGAGGACCTCGTCGATCATGCCGTAGTTCTTGGCTTCTTCGGCAATCATCCAGTAGTCGCGGTCGCTGTCCTCCCAGACCTTTTTGTAGTCCTGTCCGCTGTGGTGGGCGATGATCTTGTACAGCTCCTCTTTGAGCTTCATGATCTCGCGCGCTGTGATTTCGATGTCACTGGCTTGTCCACGTGCACCGCCGAGGGGCTGGTGAATCATGGTGCGGCTGTGCTTGAGACCGGTCCGCTTTCCAGCGGCACCAGCACACAACAAAACAGCCCCCATGGACGCAGCCATACCGGTGCAAATGGTCGCAACATCCGGACGGATGTACTGCATGGTATCGTAGATGCCCAAGCCAGCATAAACGCTTCCTCCGGGTGAGTTGATGTAAATCTGGATGTCCTTGGTAGGGTCCGTGGACTCCAAGAACAGCATCTGTGCCTGAATGATATTGGCGATGTAATCGTCCACCCCTGTTCCGAGGAAGATGATGCGATCGGCCATCAATCGGGAGAAGACATCCACCTCTCTAAACGGCATCTGCCGCTCTTCGATGACGGTACGTGTCATGTTCTCCGGTCCGTGAACGGCAGAGATGTAATCCTCTACGTGGTGGCTGGTGAAGCCGCGGTCATGGACGGCGTACTTCAAAAATTCCTTGCGCGTGTTCATCATTGTATGGTCCGAAAGTTAGTTCTGGACAGCCATAGGTCCACAGGCAGAATTAAAGGGAACGAACGATTTCCATCCACTCTTCGTGGGAAACCTCTTTCTCCTTGATTTTGGCCAGTTCGCGAAGCTTGTCGATGGCCTTCCTCTCGTAAATCGATTCAGCCACCCGGCGCACTTCCTTTTGGTCGCTCATCATCTGCGCCACCATGGGGTCGAGCTGCTCTGCTTCCAGTGGAATGCCATATTGGGCGTACTGTGCCTTGATGGCGTTGCCGGCCTCGGCCTGGATTTCTTCACCAGAAACCTCGATGCCGTGTTCATCGATGATGTGGTTTTGGATGACCTGCCACTTGATGCCCTTGGCGTACTCCGAAAATTCTGCTTCGATCTCTTCTGCAGTAATGGGTTTCTCGTTGGCCACTCGAATCCACCGCTTCAAGAAGTCCTCTGGAAGGGGCGGGTTCAACTTGTCGACCACTTCTTCCACAAACTTCCGACGGAACACGCGGTCTCCATCGCGCTCGAAAATGCGGCGCAAATCTTCCTCGACTTTAACGCGGAAGGCTGCTTCGTCCTTGACAATGTCCTCTCCGAAGAGTTTGTCGTAGAGCTCCTCGCCCAGTTCGGCAGGTTCGATGTGGCGAATCTCCTTCACTGTAAAGCGCAGTGGGTGGGTGAATTTCGCAGCGGCGTCTCGGTCGATGCCCAAAAGGCGGGCCAAGTCGTCAGCATCCTTGGATACTTTTCCCGGGCTCACGGTGACCTCGGCATCTTTGGCCAGCCCCAAGAGTTTCTTGAGTGTGGCCTTGTCTTTCACCTCAGACAAGGTGATGGTGCCTTCGTGCATGATACCACCAGGCTTGATTTCCTTGCCGTCGGCCTCAAGCTCAACGAAATCTCCAATCAGCAAATCCTCTTCACCCGATTCGTCCCGCTCAGACATCTTTCCGTAGCGCCGGCGCAAATCGCCGATTTGCTCGTCAATCAAGGAGTCGTCGATGCGAACCTTGTGGTTGACGAACTTGGTGAACCACCCAAACTTGATGTCCACTGTGGGGCTCAAACCAATGTCGTAGCGGAAAGTGAAGGCTTCAGGCTTGTCCCAGTTTCCATCGCTCTCGTTGTCGACAGTGGGGATGGGTTGACCCAAAAGCCTCAGCTTCTCTTCGCGGATGTATCCGTCAAGGCGCTCTCCAAGAATTTTGTTGAGCTCATCAGCGAGAACAGCTTTGCCATATTGCTTGCGGACCAGCTGAATGGGCACTTTTCCAGGGCGAAAACCAGGCATTTTCACCTGCTTGCGGTACTCCTCCAGAATGCCCTCGACTTTTTCCCGGTAATCTTCCGGGTGAACTGTAACCGTGAGGACGCCATTCAGCGCATCAATGTTCTCTTTGGTGATTTCCATGGCTTGGATATGCCTTCGGTTTTAAGAAGTGCGGGCGGAGGGACTCGAACCCACACACCTTACGGCACCAGATCCTAAATCTGGCGTGTCTACCAATTTCACCACGCCCGCAAGGGCGCGAAGATAGGCTTTCCATCGACGATGACGAAGCGGCTTGTCACACCTGCGAACTGAATGTTGATTGGCCGCATTGGCGGCGCAGTTTGGCGCTGTGCTCTCCCTGTTTTCAGCACATACGGTGTCGTTTTTGGCGCCCCAGAAGGCCGGCCCATTCGGTGTCCAACACCGATTGTGGTCGGCCTTTGCTGGGAAGGCGGTCTTGTTCTGCTTGCTGCTTTTGGTTGGGCATGGCCTGCGTGCGCAGGCAGAACGGCGGGGGCCTGGTTTCCAAAAGTGGGGGGTGCATCTCCGAGCCGGAGACCCAGGGATCTGGACCGTTGCCTTGCATGCCCAAGGTGGCAGACGGCCTCATCAAGGGGGGAGCTGGCAAGCCTATGCGCAATGTGACCAGGGCCGAACGGCCCAATGCCGATTTCTGAATTGGGTTGTTGTGGACCAAGAGACCAGGCTGGGCAGTGGTCTGGTCTGGAATACCTCGGGGATGGGGAGTGTGTTGCTTTCGGTGGGGATCCAGAATTGGGCCGCCCAGGTCACGGTCCCGTGGCGACAGCCCTCCTCGCGTCCCTTCGATGCTCATTGGCAGTGGTCAGTGAGGTTTTCTGTGGTGGATCGCGTCCAAGCGATAGCCGATGTACAATGGCAGCCAGGTTCCATGCCGTTGCTCTCCTTCACCGCCCGCTCCAGCCGTTGGATGGGCAGAGTAGGATCTGCGGGGGCTTGGCTTTCGCTTGGATGGTCTATGAACGGCAAGAAGCCCAAGGTCGAATGGCGCCTCGCATTGGGTGTCCTTCGAGGGGACATTCCATGGGTGGGCATAGACGGGGGGTCTGCAGGCACCTTTGGATCCAGTCCCGCCGATCAATGGCACCTGCAATGGCTGTGGCAATGAGGTTGGTGGCAGAACGGGGTGTTGTATTTCCGTGGTTGTGGTTCGCAGCATTGGCTTCTGTACACGGTCAGTCCATAGAGGCGGCGGCGTTGGACATCCCTTTGGTATCCGCAGCTTGGGATGCCGGCTGCGTGACCCGCGATGAATGCGCGACACTTGCCGCCGCTTTTCGCGATCAACCCCTGGCCGTTTGGACCCAGCAAGCGGTAGCCTATGAGCTTGCATCCTCACGTCATGCAGTTGTCTTGGAATGTTTGCGCAGTCTTCCTGAATGGCAAGAAGTGTTTCGCTTGGCGGCGCTTTCAGCGGGACGACAGCCAGGTTCTAGCATTCGGTTGCGGGGCGAGGTGTCTTCGGAAACGTCGGGCATGTTGTTGGCCTACAGAAGCAAGGGCAGATCAGGCGGTGATGTGGGTTTGAGGGCGTCGTTGGTTGAGGGGCGCAGCGTCGTGGAGTCCGCCCACCTCAAGGCGGCAGGTATGAGGGGCAATTGGTGGTTAGGGACGTTGGCTGCGGGGTTCGGTCAGGGACTGGTGGTATGGACTCCAAGTCCATTTGATGACATCGGAGGAATGGAGGGAAGCCACAGAATTGGCCGGGGAATCCGGTGTGCCTCGTTGCTCCAACGGGGGGTTTGGAATGGCATGGGTTGGCAGCAAAACGCCAAGTTTTTAAGGCGGAGGCGGCCCAGCTGGTGTGTTTTGGGCAAGACATGGCCGGACCAAAAATGGACTGCGGCGTGGGGAGGAACCTCGGTCCGCTGGGGTTGGGCCGTTCGAATGCAAGAACGAATGGACAGCAGATGGTCTGGGGTGGCCGGCATTGATGGTCAAGAGACCAGAAACGGATGGAGTCTGCGCTGGGCCTTCGCCGCATTTAGTGGGGGTTGGGAAGGCCGCGCCAGCGCTTTAAAGACCTGGACGCGGGTGTGGGAGGCCCACATGCAGGTGGAGCGCAATCATCCCCGGCATCCGCGGTGGTACAGTGGAGAGGTGCGGGCAACCCCGATGGATCCTGAAGCGCTGCCGGGCTTCTTGTGGAAATGCGGTGTGGCGTTCAATGGAACGTGGCGTGGCTGGGTGCGCATGGAGGTAAAAACGTGGGGTCCTCCGCCCCAATTGTTGCAACGTCGCACTGCTTTGCGCATCGAGAGGCACGGCCACCGATTGGATGTGAAGACGCAAGCAGAGCCTGGTTCTCCTTTGGAAGCAGGAGCCGTCAAGGGTCCTTTGGGTGATGGCCATTGGTCAGTGTTGTGGCGCAAACTCCACAACCCCTCTGCGTTGGGTGGCCCAGCTTGGCGGTGGTGTGTGAGCGCAGCAGGGCGCGACCAATCGGTGGGACTCGCCTTGGCGTTTATGGCGTCTTGGAGGGCGCCCAGCAATGGACGCTGGCGCATCGGAGTGGCGCAATCATGGGGGGCAATCGGCGCTCCGGTTCGGTACATTCAAGGATGGGATGGCCGGCCCGCAGAACCGTTTTCAAAAAGAGGGGTCAAGGCCTTTCTGCGCTGGAGGTCGAACAGTGGAGCCTGGCGCTTGGGGGTCCGTCTAGGGTGGTCATCAGGGACTGAACCAGAAAGCGAGAGAAGCATGTCATGGGGAATCCATGCATTGCGCGTGGAATTCAAACCCGCTTGGACTTCGGCGCGCCAAGGGTAGCCGCTATATTGCAGGACGCTCTCGAACCGGTCACCAATCCTGGTAAGGTTCAAAAAGCCACATACCTCTATCATATGGCAACCACTTCCGATATCAAGAACGGTTTGTGCCTGCGCCACCAAGGCGGGCTCTACCAGGTCCTCGAATTCCTTCACAAGAAAACGGCGAGGGGGTCAGGCAATGTCTGGACGAAAATGAAAAACCTCGAAAACGGCAAAATCATTGAGCACTCGTACAACACGGGCGCGAAGGTTGATGTCATTCGGGTTGAGACGAGGGAGCACACTTTCCTCTACGAGGATGACATGGGGTACAACTTCATGAATACAGAGTCGTTCGAGCAAATCCTGCTTGAAAAGCACCTCATCGAGAATCCGCATTTCCTGCAAGACGAAATGAAGTGCTTGATTGTGTTCCACGCTGATGAGGAGCGCCCTCTGAGTGCCACATTGCCCAGCCACATTGAAGCCGAGGTGACCTATACTGAGCCCGGTGTAAGAGGCGATACAGCAACCAACACCTTTAAGCCTGCGACCATTGATACGGGAGCAGAAGTAAGGGTGCCGTTGTTCATCAATACTGGAGACCGCATCAAGGTCGACACCCGCACGGGCGACTACTCCGAACGGGTCAAGAAGTGACCCTGCATGGCCTCTGATCTCCGGACCAAAAAGCGCTTGGACCGCCTGAGACAGCAGGCAGATGCGCTGTTGGAACTGACACAGGCGATCAACCGCAATGTGCCAGACAGCGCGCTTTTTGCGCTGTTTCAGCGGTGCCTTGAAAGCATGGGGGTGGGCAAACTCGCCTTGTTTTCACGCCGCAAGGAAGAGACCGTTTGGGGGTGTTTGATTGAATGGGGCTATCCCACAAGCCTTCCCAAACTGGCCAATGCGTCAGAGGTCCTTTCGGGCAAGGCCCACGCCATTGTCGATGGGGATACAGAGGTAGAGTTCGACTTGGCCATCCCCGTGGAACACGATGGCGACGTCATCGCCTACGTGGTGATGGGGGACCGAGAGGAGGGGCGGGGCATGAGCCCATCCATCCGGTACGTGCGGTTTATCACAACGCTGACCAATGTTTTGGTGGTCGCCTTGCGCAACCGCGAGTTAACGGCTGAACGCATTCGAACGGCAGGTCTGGAGCGAGAACTTGCGTTGGCCGGTGAGATGCAGTCCATGCTCCTCCCAAGCAACTTGCCCAACGACGGGCACCGTGCATTTTCGGCGCGTTACCGGCCACATGATCATGTGGGTGGTGATTACTATGACGCTGTNTTGCTTCCCGATGGCCGCATGGCCATTGCGATGGCAGATGTGAGCGGTAAGGGCATGCCTGCAGCCTTTCTCATGTCCAATTTCCAAGCGCATTTGCACGCCCAATTGGACCGCAGCAACACAGCAATCGACGACCTCGTAAAGTCACTGAACGAACGTGTTTTTGGCAGCGCAGGAGGCGAGCGGTTCATTACGCTGTTTCTCGCCATTCACGACCCAGTCAAAAGGATCATTGACTATGTCAACTGCGGTCACAACCCCCCACTGTTTGTTCCGGCCAAAGGTCCAGGAACATTTTTGGGGGAGGGATGCCCCGGATTGGGTATGCTGGATTCTTTGCCAGAAGTGGGGGTGGGGCAACTCTCAGTGGAAGCAGGGTCAAAGCTGGTGTGCTTTACCGATGGCCTGGTAGAACAAGAGAACACAGACGGTGAGGCCTATGGCGAACACCGGTTGCAACAGCTCGTTGAGAGCGAAAGGGGTTCAGGATGTGAGGTTCTGAATACCAGCATCATCGTGGATTGGGAGCAACACCGCGGCGTGGCAGACCCAGCAGACGACACGGCGCTCCTTACCGTGCACTTTTCTTGACCTCCAAATCGATCACCACAAGAATGGCCAGGAAGCCCCAAAACGGAGCGCTGGCCTTGTCCGTGTCGAGGTAGTTGTTGAGCACCCCGTGAATGAAGTAGGTCATCAGTCCCAAATAGATGGACATCGCCCAGTATGACCGCCAGCGGTCTCGGTCGCGCAAGGCCCTGTAAGTTCGGAATCCCATGTTGCAACATGCAAGCAGTATGCCCAATATGATCAGCGTACCCGGTATGCCTTGCTCCGCCAGTGGCCCCAAGTACTCGCTGTGGGCGTTGCCGCGGTCAGCGTTGTTGGTCGAAATGATCGTCCGGTGCTCGGACCGTTGGTGAGGAGCGTAAACGAATTGGTAGGTACCCGGTCCCCAGCCTGTCAGGGGGCGTTCCGACCAAAGGCTCATGGCACAACTCCATCGGTTAATGCGTTCCAGGTTGGACGCATCACTGGATACATTGCTGATGGACTCCACGTGTTCGGTCAGGTCATCAGAAGAATCTTGATCATTGCGCTCCAGTGAGATGAGCAGCTGGTCCCAAGACAACAAAAGCAGTCCAGCAGCCATAACCGCAGCGACGATCAAGGTGCGCAATTTGACCCCGAGGCGCATGAGGACCCCCAAAGCGGCGGCGGCGGCCACGGATACCCAAGCCGCTCGGGTAAAGGAAAGAATGAGGCCTAGGGTGAGGACGATAAAGGCCAAAGCGATTCCAAGCTTTCCGATGGCCTGACGGTTGGGCTTGAGCAACAAGGCCAACAATGGAAACCAAAACATCGCCAGCACAGCGCCGTAACTGGTGTGGTCCTTAAAAAAGGGGTCCATGACCCAATGNCCAGCCTGTTTTTCAAAGCCGTAGCCGGCATGTCGCACCACCGTATAGATGATCACGGCAAGGAGAGGCAGCNCATAGAGCAAGACAAAATGTTCTTGCCTCGCCCGTTCCCGCAAAATAGGGGCGAGCAGAAAGAAGAACCCCACCACAAACCACGCCCTGGCGATGGTGAACTTGAGCGAAACCAATGGGTCCCAAGACAACAGCGTGGTAACAAGGAGCCACACAAACATNACCTGNAGCCAGCGCGAAATGGGGTGGTGTTCCAATTCGGTGTCCAGGCCAATGCCACGCAGGCGGTCTATCAGGAACAGCACCAAGAGCCCAAATAAGATGGGCTCTGTGGGGAGGTAAAGTCCAACCCCGCCGATCTCGAGCTGCTCCAAGTTCAAGCTGAGCGGAACGGTGGCCACAAGGCCCAAAAGCAAGAGGTCACGCCGTGAGAGCGCTAAACCCACGATTCCCAGTACCACTGGGAGGGCTGCTACCCAATAAAGTTCTTGGGAGATCGCCCAAAAAAGGAGTGCGCCAAAACCCACGATGACCCAAGCCGTACCGCCGAGATTTGGCGATTGGCGACCGGACAAAAAAGGACGTTTGGCCTCTGGCGCGGGGTTCATCGTATCGCGTCGCGCATCAACAAAAACACGAGTGCAGCCAAGGCCAAGGAGACGGCGCCCATTACGGTGATCAACCAGCGCACAGGGCGGGCCTTCTTATCGGAGGCGGCGGCGCGGTCCACCACAAATGCAGCGGGGATTTGAGATTCCGCATCGAGCTTGTTGAGGTCATATCGCTTCTTGAGAACGGCCTCTTGCTCATAAGCATCTTCGAGCTTGGTGGTCAGCTGGTTGTATTCATTGGCATACGGTGCCAACCGCTCCATTTTAGATTGAATGTTCTCGGCCCGGGTGGTTTGACCCTCGGCCAAGGCTGTTGCATACTGCTCGTTGAGTCCTTCGATTTGGATGGGGAAGTCGTAGATGCCTATGCTGCGCAAATCGCCGAGGCGCCCTTCCATTTCTTTGATCTCGTTTTGATTTTGACGAAGTGACCGTTCCGCATAGTGCAGGGCCTCACGTGCGCGGTCGTTGCGCAACTGGTTAGAGACAGAGTCCGTCAATTGGGCAATGTCGTTGGCGAGGTTTCGCGCCATTTCGGGGGCGGCATCGTAAACCTCAATCCGGATGGAGCCATAGCGGGTGAGGTTGGCCCCCACCTTTCCGGCATAAACCTTAGCCATCGCGGCTTGCGCCCCAGCCTCGTCTCGGTCAATGTTGTAGTGTGACCAGAGGTCATACTTCTCGATGACCCTTCTGCGAATGCGGTCGGAGTTTAGAATTTGCAACAAGCGCTCGGCATCCTCGGTCTCTCCGTAAGCCAGAATGTCTTCCCGCTTGACTTCCTCGTAAAACTGTGCGCCCATGGACTGTTGGGGCAATGCAAACAGCACCACAGAGGATTGAAATTCAGGTTCAATGAGAAAAGAAGCAGCGGCACTGATCAGTCCGCCAAGTAAGCCGGCAATGAGCAGAGGTTGCCGCCAGTCCCATACCCTGCGGAGCAAAGTGGCGTCTTGGACATTCTGGTTGGATGAGGTCGTATCCATGGTATGCAAAATCGTAAAGCGGTTCCGTTCCAAGGCGCAAGATGCACCGGACTGTTGGCCCAACGTCAAGTACGGGCAAACCGTATCCGGATTGTTTCAACTTTTGCACTTGAGCAGGTCGTAATTTGGCCCCATGGCAGTGGTGGCGATCAATACCCGCTTGGTGATTCCAGGCAAGTTAGACGGCATCGGTTGGTTCACGATGGAAACGGTACAGCGCATGACGGCGGCCCATCCCGAGCACCAATTCCATTTGCTCTTCGACCGACAGCCACCCGAAGACTTGTTCCCCGGAGACAACGTGCAGTGTCATCGGGTGTGGCCACCGGCCCGCCGTCCATTTTTGGTGGACATCTGGTTTGATTGGGCAGTGCCCCGGCTTTTAAAAAAATTGAAGGCAGACCTCTTTGTCTCCCCGGATGGTTTTTTGAGCAGTAAAACTTCAGTGCCCCAGGTCGCTGTGCAGCACGACTTGAATTTTGAGCACCATCCGGAGTGGTTGCCCAAACGCGTAGCACAGCATTATAAAAGGCGCTTTCCCGATGCTGCAAAACGGGCAGCTCGGATCGCCACGGTGAGCCAGTTCAGCGCCCAAGACATCCACCAGCGGTATGGAGTCGCACGGGATCGTATAGACGTGGTCTACAATGGTGCTGGCAGCGCTTATCACAGGGCGACTTTGGGCATTGATGCCCAACAACAAGCCCGAATGGTGCGCCAAAAATTCACCCTCGGTCGGCCCTTCTTTGTCTTTGTCGGAACCCAACACCCTCGGAAGAACCTCGAGGGGTTGATGCGGGCTTTTGGCCAATACCGCTCAGAGGGTGGACAGTGGGACCTCATGTTGGTAGGGACAGCATTGTGGCGAAGGCGAAGGTTCGATGCGCGCCAATCGATGGAAAATCTTCCGGGACACATCCGCGAACATGTTCACACATCGGGTTGGTTGCCGCAACAGGAGCTTGCGCAAGTGCTTTCCGCTGCAGGGGCCATGGTCTTCATTCCATGGTTTGAAGGCTTCGGCATTCCTATTGTCGAGGCTTTTGCCGCTGGAACACCTGTGATCCATGGCAACCGCACTTCTTTACCAGAGGTGGCCAATGGTGCTGGCCTCGAGGTTGATCCAGGCGATGCGGATCAAGTCGCCAAGGCCATGCGGGAAATCGAAGACGGGCCAGCGCTGCGGGCCGCTTTGATCGAAAAGGGAAAAGAACGCGCGGAAGATTTCAGTTGGGACCGAACGGCGTCCTTACTCTGGTCGTGCATCGCAAAAGCAGGTTGGGATGCGGGGCTTGACATGATGGACCAGAAAGGCGGCTCCAAGCCAGGATAATGGGGTTGAAGTTGCACGCCATCAAGGGCCGGATAGAAGCGGGGGTAGACGAAGCAGGTAGAGGATGTTTGGCCGGCCCTGTCACCGCTGCTGCCGTCATTCCAGGGAGTGCCGGAATGGCTTGGCTCAAAGACGGCCTCAATGACAGCAAACAGATGAAGGCTGCTGCGAGACAAAGCCTGAGGGCCCGCATCGAAGCAGAGGCAGCGGCTTGGGCAGTGGGGTGGGCAACGGTCGAAGAAATCGAGACGTTGAACATCCTCAAAGCATCTCACCTTGCCATGCACAGGGCCATTGATGCCTTGCAGGTACGGCCCGAATTCTTGCTGGTTGATGGGAACCGTTTCCAACCTCATGCCATTCCACATGGCTGCGAAATCAAGGGGGACGGTCGGTTTCTTTCCATAGCCGCAGCCAGCATATTAGCGAAGACCCACCGGGACGATCTTATGCTCAGTCTGGCTCAGACCTTTCCGGTGTACGGTTGGGACCGCAACAAGGGCTATCCGACCAAAGCGCACAAATCAGCCTTGGCGACTCATGGTGTCTGTAAGCATCACCGGAGCACTTTTAAATGGTGAGGCCAATCTGCGGAGCATCAGGAATTTATAAACACAATTCTCCAAGCTTATCGAGGGGTCTAACGTGTTGAGGGACAAATTATCTCGCCTTGTGTTACGAATCGGTTATCAGTGATTTGGGTTGCCGGTTCCAGTGAACTCGAGATGTATTTTGCGGTCGATTATTCTGAAACCACTTCTCACGTATGCGCACCCTTTTTCTGTCCATTTCAGTCCTTTTAACGGCTGCACTTTCTGCACAAACGGCCCACTTGGCCATGCTCGCAGACCCTACCGATGCTTCCAATGCTCGCTTTGTCAAAATCGCGAACAACTCAGGCTCTCCTGTTGACTTGACAGGATGGTACCTCAAACGTTGGACGAATGGTAACGCAGACCCCCAGTCAGGTCAGATCAGCCTTTCTGATCTCGGTACTTTAAACGACGGCAGCTGCTACTACATCGCGTCAACAGCAGCGGGTTTTGAAACCGCATATGGATTTGCTCCAGATTTGGTGGGAGGAACTGGTGGAGCCGTGGATAGCAATGGCGATGACCAAGTTGCCCTGTACGATGCCACCGACAACATTGTCGACTTCTTTGGCGTCATCGGCGAGGATGGATCCGACACCTGCCACGATTTTGAAGACGGTTACGCCCTGCGGACCACAAACGCTCCCGATGGAGCAACTTGGGATGGAGCCAATTGGACCATCTACAGTGACTTTTCAAATGCTACGGGTTGTGTTGACCACAATGCGAATCAGGAACAGACAGCGGCTGCCATTGCTTTGCTGGTAAGCGAATGTGGAGCGAACGTGGTGAGTGAAGACAACGCATGCGGCGTTTCCGGAGTGGTGGTGGAAGCTGGTGCATACTATTATGCTCCTGCAGACCTAGAAGTGGCCATTGGAGACACCGTGGTATGGGTCAACGCTGGCGGATCACATGATGTCAATGGTAACATCAGTGTTTTGACCGGAGAATCCTTTGGCAATCCAGAAGCATTTTCCTTGGCCATCGCCTCCGGCGGGACAGCCGAAACCCCTGTTTGCATTGGGAGCTACACCTTCACTGTGCCCGGTGTCTACAACTACGACTGCTCTGTCGGCAACCACGCCTCTTTGGGCATGGTCGCCACGGTGACTGTGGGATCAGGGGGTTGTACCGACGCCTCAGCAACGAACTACAATGCCGGTGTCGATTTTGAAGACGGGTCATGCACCTATCCGAGTGCAGCCACCATCAGTGCCATCCAGCAGGACATGGGTGCGAATGATGACGGTGCGTTTAACGGCCAAGAAGTCACCCTCTCTGCGATTGTGACGGGCGTTTACGGAAGCAACACTTCCATTCAAGACGGAGAAGGCGCTTGGAGCGGCATGTTTGTTTACGTAAGTGGCGGATTGCTTGACGATACCGTGCAGGTGGCAGTGGGCGACAGCGTCATCGTGGCAGGAACGGTTGGAAGCTTTAGCGGTGGAACGCAGTTGACTTCGGCCAGCGCGACCATCATCAACAGTGGCAACCCACTTCCAGTTCCTTTGGTGCTTTCTACGGCAGACGCCAACCTCGAAGAGTACGAAGGTGTGTTGTGCCAAGTCACAGGCGCGATCACGGGCGAACTCAACAACTTCGGTGAATTCACCATCGATGATGGGTCTGGAAACCACACGGTGGATGACCTTGGGTACGACGGTTACACAGACCAGAGCGCCATGCTTGGCGAAAGTTACCGGGTGACCGGAGCCATCAATGGTGGTTTCGGAAACAGCATCGAACCCCGCGATGCTGGCGACTTCCAGAAGCTCGGCTGCACCAACCCTGCCGCTGACAATTACGACGCCGATGCCATCATTGACGACGACAATTGCAACGTTGTGGACGGCGCCATCGCCATCACCACCATTCAGCAGGGCCAATCTTTGGATCCCCCAGTATTTACCGACTCATTGGTCACGGTGAGCGGCATCGTGACGGGTGTCTACGGCAGCCTTTTTAGTGTTCAGCAAGGCCAAGGTGCCAACAGCGGCATCTTCGGGTTCAATCCAGAGGTCGCCTTGACCATTGGTGACTTCGTGAGCCTGACGGGTGTGGTGAATGAGTATTTCGGCCTCACTCAACTGGAAGGTGTGGACGGCAATCCCATTGCAACCAGCATCTTGAGCCAAGGCAACGAATTGCCAGCAGCCGAAGTGCTCGGCACAGGTGCTGCCAACATGGAAGAATGGGAAGGTGTTCTCGTACAGTCAACGGGTGTGGTCTCCTCTCCTGATCTCGGCAACGGAGAATGGGGCATGGACGACACTTCAGGCGAGCTTCGTATCGACGACCGCGGTTGGGATCACCAAGCTACAGGTGAAGTGGTGATCAACGCTCAGTTCCAAGTAACGGGTCCTCTCCATTACAGCTTTGGAAACTACAAGATGCTTCCACGCGACGAGGCGGATGTCCTCTTGTACGGCTGTGTCCTTCCAAACGCCGACAACTACACTCCAGGAGCTGATATTGACGACGGGTCATGCACAGGCAGCGAGCCTTGCAACTTGTTCTTCAGCGAATATGCCGAAGGCTCTTCGAACAACAAATACCTCGAAGTCTATAACCCCACAGGAAGCCCTGTCAGCCTGGCGCTCTACACGATTGCGAGTCAATCAAACGGGGCCAACAACACCGACCCCACAGCAGAAATGTGGGATTTCTGGAACGACATCTTCCCAACGGGAGGTTCCATTCCAGCCGGTGAGACCTTTATGATTGTTCATCCATCTGCCAATGCCGCTTTGCTGGATAGCGCCGATGCAACTTGGCAGTACCTCTCTAACGGAGATGACGCCTTTGCCTTGATGTTTAGCGCAACGGCTTCTTTCGGCAATGAAGGGGATTGGGACTTGCTTGATGTGATTGGCGAGCCTTACGGGTTAGATCCTGGATCGGCATGGGACGTCGCGGGTACGACCAACGGTACTCAGGACCACACGCTGCGTCGCAAGTCCAACATTTCGTTCGGAAACGGAGGGGACTGGACCACCAGTGCCGGCACTTCTGCAGAAGACAGTGAGTGGATTGTTTTGGGCAACGACTACGCTTTGAACAACGCGCTTGAAGGCTACAACAGCCATGATTTCACAGGCCTGTGCGCCACCTCCTCCGAGGGCTGCACCGACCCGTTGGCCTTGAACTTTGACCCAACGGCGACGGTGGACGATGGCAGTTGCCTGTTCATCCCGAACGTCACCATCCAAGAAATCAACCAAGACTTGACCACAGGCATCGTCACAACCACTGGTATCGTGACGGGCGTGTACTTGACCGATGATGGATCCTTTGGAAACCAGGCGGCCTTTACCATGCAGAATGGCACAGGGGCATACTCTGGCTTTTGGGTGCGTGGTGCGGATGCCACAGCAGCTTCCATTGGCAACGTACAAGTGGGTGATGAGGTGGAAATCACCGGAACACCTGATGACTGGTATGGAAACGATTACTTCCCCAACCCGACCATCGAGGTCATTTCCTCGGGCAACCCATTGCCCGCTGCTGAAGTACTCGCGACGGGTGATGTCAGTTTGGAAGAGTGGGAGGCGGTGCTGCTTTCCATAACTGCAGTATGCGACAACCCCGATCTCGGCTTTGCGGAGTGGACCATCAACGATGGCAGCGGCGGAGCACGTGTGAACGACCGCGCCTATGACGCCATTGGCGCAGGAGTGGTTGAAGAAGGCCGGACCTACCGGGTGACAGCCCCAACCGGCTATGCTTATGGCAACTGGAAACTGGAGCCCCGCGATTCCACAGACGTGGTCCGCTTGGGATGTACCGATGCGACCTTCCCCAACTACTGGCCATTGGCCACGGAGGACGATGGTTCTTGTGCAAACATCCCTGGATGTACGGATCCTGCGGCGGACAACTACAATGCCGATGCCACATCCGATGATGGCAGCTGTGTGATTACGGGTTGCACGGACGAGACGGCTTTGAACTACGATGCCAACGCAACCGTGTCCGACAACACGGCCTGCTACTACACCCTCCCGAACATCATTGTCAACGAGATCCACTACAACCCTTGTGACAACCAGGGCGGTGACTTCGATTGGGAGTTTGTGGAGTTCTACAATGGCGGTGACGAAGCCGACATCAGCGGTTATGAAGTGTGGTCTGCATTCTCAAACCCCACGTCTTTGGCCTTCGCTATGGCCTTCCCAGAAGGAACGGTCATCCCAGCGGACAGCTATTTCTTGGTGGTGCCAGGTTTGGTGGCCCAAGCCAACTACGAGGCCATGGGCATTACCGTGTTCCTCATGGACAACGGCAACTGGGGCAACGGTGGCGGTACCGCTCAGTTGCAGGATGCCTTTGGCAACATTGTCGATGCAGTCACTTATGACGATGCCGAACCATGGCCTTCACAAGAGATCAGTGTGCTCGGCAACATCTTGGCAGCCAGCCCTGATGGCGGATGTGCTTCTTTGGAGCTGATCGAGACCAACCTCAACAACGATGATGCCGACAACTGGCAGAACAGCTGGGTTGACAACGGCACTCCTGGAGCTGCCAACAGCTCTGCATTCGGTTGTACCGATGGCACTTCATGTAACTACCTGGCAACAGCCCTGTTCGACGACGGAAGCTGCACTTATGACTGCTTGGGTTGTACATACGAGGGCTCAGCCAACTACGATGCAGATGCCATCATTGATGACGGCACCTGTGAATTGGAGTTGGCCAACCCATGTCCTTCGGACCTCAACGGAGATGGCACGACTTCGGTCAGTGACCTGTTGATTCTCTTGGGTGCGTTCGCAACCGATTGCGAATAATAGGGCGGTCCATATGAGTTTAGAAAGGCAGTGCACTCCGCACTGCCTTTCTTTTTCCGACCTTCACGCCCCCGGCATCGCAATTGCTGTGGCTCTGAATACCTGTGATGATATCCCTGATTGAAGTCTTGAATTTGCTCGGTGCTTTGGCGCTGTTCATATATGGGATGGTGGTCATGAGTGGTTCCATTCAGAGGTTGACAGGAAGCCGCATGCGCCGGGCCGTCGGCAGGGTGACCCGAAAACCTGAAAGGGCTTATTTGGCGGGCCTGACCCTTACCGGAGTGTTGCAGTCCAGCAGCGCCATCTCTGTGATCGCCGTCAGCTTTGCGCAAGTTGGCTTGCTGCGTCTTTCAGAAGCTTACTTCCTAATGCTCGGGGCCAACGTGGGCACCACAGTGACCGCTTGGTTGGTGGCATTGACAATCAGCAAGCCATCGCTGGGGGGACTGGCATTGCCTGTGCTGGCTTTTGCCTTGCCTCTCCTGTTTTTTAAGCGCCGCCGAACGCGGACGCTGGGAGAAGCCATTATCGGTTTTTCCCTCATGTTCGTGGGCTTGGGGCTGCTCAAAGAAGGTGTGCCACCGATCACAGAAGTGGGCCTTGCAGGATCTCTGGATTCCATCAATATCGGGGGTGTCGGGTCCATTCTTGGCGCTGTATTGGCATTCTGGCCACCATCGCTCTACAGAGTTCCTCCGCCGTCATGGCCCTTATTATTACCCTCGCCGCTGGCGGTGTGGTGACCGAGTTTACGGGTGCTGCTGTCATCTTGGGCGCCAATATTGGAACCACCTCGACAGCCATATTGGCCTCTATAGTAGCGGGCAGGGAAGCGCGTCGAGTGGCTGCAGTGCACTTCCTTGTCAATGCGGTGGGAGTGCTACTCTTTCTTCCCTTGCTCCAGCCCGTGTTGAGTCTGGTGCGCTGGTTTTTGGAACCCGGAGGCGTCATTCTCGGTGGAATCGGCGTCTTCTTGGCGCTCTTTCACACCCTCTTTAATGTGACGGTCACTGGTGTTTTTGGCTTGTTTCCGAAGCCCATTCTGTGGTTGGCCCGCAAGCTTGTACCAGGAGAGGGGGTGCGCGATTTCCGTTCTCCATTGGTAACAGCGAGTGCCATGGACGCCCCAGAATTGCAGGTATTGGAAGCCCAGCGCGAAGCAGAACATCACCATGAGTTGGGTGTCAAAATGATGCGGGAGCTCGAAACCATGATGGCGCAATTGGACCCGACCAAAAGGGACCGGTCATCGGACCGCATCGGTGAATTGCGCAGCCTCAGTGGCCGCTATGAATCAGAACTGAAGGCATTTTTGGAAAGGCTCGCCCGGGGCAAGATTTCTGGGGCGACCTATCGACAGGTACAGTTTCTGCTCGAATGGTCCACAGAGGTCAGTCAGGTGGTTGACCTCCTGCACGCCTTCCTTGAGGTTCAAGTTGACCGGGAGCGCAATGAGGTGTTTTTCGCGCCCAAACAACGTTCACGGCTCGTGTCCATGATGGGAGAGTTGGCTTTGGGCATGGAAGCGATAGGCCCCTTGAATGGCCCGACGGTTTTGGGTCGAAAGTCTGCACGGGACCACCTAAACCGTGTGGAGCTGCACCTATCAAGCGCCAATGTGATCCGCGAGCAGATGCGTCTCAGGCACCTTGAAGACGCGCGAAAAGGGCGTTACTCTGTGGAGAGTGGTGTGACGTTCAATGAAATGGGAAACCTTCTCGAGGAGATAGGGGTCCGATTGGGCATCCTGTCTTCCAAGTATGAGGAGATTTTTATGGCTTCGTCACAGAAGCAGTAATCAGCGTATCGCTTGACTGAAGGTCCCGGTCTACAATGAACACCGAGAACCTCAAGGTGTCCCAGGCAGAGCTCAGGTAGTATCGGGGTTCCAGGTCGACGGTGATGGTCCCACGTTGCGCCTTATTCTGACCCGTTGGAGCGATCAAGGGCGCGCGATAAAAGAAGGGGACTTGGCCAAGTTCAGGGTCGAGTTCTACCAAGGTCCACTCGCCGTTGCGCCATTCTTGATAGTTGCAGAATACGTTGTGGTGATTGGGGCAACTGGGACAAAAAACACCTGTTGTGTCGGACTGCTCGAGGCCAAAATTGCCATCGCCATCTTCAAATCCGATGATCAAGGTGCCCGATTCACCATTGGTGAGCAATTCAATGGATGTCAGGTGTGGCTCGGGAGGAAGAGACACCGGCGTTTCACATCCTGAATTCACCAAGAACAACGCTACCATGGCCATGGTGCATTGCACTGAACTCCTGCTTGTGAACCTCTTGCCCATGGTGGGAAATTAAGCCGCATTTTGCAGCCCATGCCACCAGATGGATCTCCTTTGGAAGATGTTGTGATGCCCAGCGGCTCTGCAGAGGGTGTAGCCTTGTGGCACGCGGTCGCAGATTTTATCGCTGGAAGTACTGGTGATGCCCAAAATGAAGCCTTCAATAATTTGGCTTTGAGGGTGTTTCGCTTTCAATACCAAGGCTGTTCGCTATACCGTACTTGGTGCGGACACTTGGGCTGGTCGCCATTGGACGTCACCTCTCTGAGCCGGTGGCAGGACATTCCTGCGATGCCGGTGGAGGCGTTTCGCTGGGGGGATGTTCATTCGGAAGGCCTTATCGAAAACCGCCCTCCTCTGGTGTTTCGTACGAGTGGCACGACAGGGGCTGACCGGGGAACCCATCGTGTTTTGACCCCCGAGCTGTATCGGATGTCAGCGACAGTTGGATTTGCGCAGCGATTTGGTCCGCCCAGTGATCATGGGGCGGTTGTTTTGGGACTTTTGCCAGGATACCTCGAAAGGCCGGACAGCAGTTTGGTGCACATGGTAGAGATGTTGCGCGCCGCAGGATGGATAGAGGACAATGGACGGCCTTCCGATGGGTTTTTTCTGAACGATGTTGGTGCGCTGTTCGATGCGATCGATGCGCTGCGCGAAGCGGGTCGAACAGTGGTGTTGATTGGCGTGACTTGGGCCTTGGTCGATGCTTCAGAGGCTTGGAAAGCCTCCGGACGAGCGCCGCTCACGGAAGGGGTGCACATAGCCGTTACTGGGGGCATGAAAGGGCGCCGAGAGGAGTGGGTTGCGGAACGCGTGCGGCGTGCATTGCAATCCGGTTTTGGGTGCACAGAAGTGGCCGGTGAATACGGGATGACAGAGCTTCTCAGTCAGGCCTGGTCACTGAAGGAGGGGGTGTACCAGATACCGCCTTGGATGAGGGTGCGCATCCGGCGAACTGACGATCCGTTGTCCATCAATGTTTCCGGATCAACAGGTGGAGTCGACGTCATTGACCTGGCCAATTTATCAAGCTGCGCCTTTCTTTCAACGCAAGATTTGGCCAGACATCACGCAGCTGATATCACCGGTAATCAATCCTTTACATTGCTTGGGAGGTTTGATCGGTCCGAGGTCAGGGGCTGTAATCTGCTCGTGGATTGAGTCCATCCTTTGGCTACCATCAAGTCCGCACCTAGCTTCGCGCCACCATGGAATCCGTCATCGCCTTGCTGGGGTTCACACTGGCCGCCTATTCGGTGGTTGGAAACGACAGCATCCAGACGCTGGGCACTTTTTTGACGTCCAATGAAGACAAGCCATGGTGGTTGCTCTGGATTTTTGCAGGGGGCATCATGGCCATTGTGGTGACCATGGGGTACTTGGGGCTTGGAGAGTACCTCGGCGGCCGCGGCGGCGACCTGACCTTCGGAAAGTATGCCGGCTTGTTTCAGGACCCGGATAAACCCATTGACTTCCCGACCATCAGCATCTGGTACGTATTGCCTCCTTTGGCGCTCTTGGCCATTACTCGGTTGGGTATTCCAGTGAGCACCACTTTTTTGGTGCTGACCTTCTTTGCACCTAAAGCGCTTCCAAAGATGCTCGTCAAGAGCCTAGGGGGTTATGGCGTGGCGTTCCTTTTTGCCATCTTGGCATTTGTGGTTTTGAGTCGGATTACGGAGCGTTATTTCCTCCGGCATCCTATGGAGAAAAACCGAGGAATCCTGCGCTCCAAGGGGTTTTGGACGGTCACCCAGTGGCTGGCGACCGGTTTTCTGTGGAGCCAGTGGTTGACGCAAGACCTCGTGAACATCTTGGTTTACTTAGGTGACCCCGCCGAAGTGGCGCTGTGGAAGTTCTTGTTTGCCTTGACGGTGCTTGTGGGCATGCTGGGTTACATCTTCTACCAACGCGGAGGAGAGATTCAAAAGATTGTTCGGGTGAAGACCAATACGGCGGACATACGGTCAGCCACCTTTATTGACCTCTTCTATGGTTTGGTTTTGCTGACCTTCAAGTTCGATACATTCGGAATTGGCGCCAAAGTGCCCATGAGCACGACATGGGTATTCTTAGGGATGCTGGCAGGCCGAGAAGTGGCCTTGCGACTGCGCTTGAATGAACTCGACAGCACAAAGGTTTGGCCCATGGTGTTGGGCGACCTTGGGAAAGCCACATTGGGCCTCGTCATCAGCGTTCTGCTGGTGGTGTTCCTCTACTTGGTCGAGGGTCGTGAGTTGGCTGCCCTCTTCGGTTGATGTTGCTTCAGCCGACGGCCCTCACGAGGTAGTAATTCTTCTTTCCGCGTTGGAGCAACACAATGCCGCTTCCAATGCAGTCGTCCGTGCCGACCACTTTGTCTTGATCGACCTTATTGCGATTGACACTCACGGAATTCTCCTTGAGTGCTCTTCGGGCCTCACCACCGCTGGCGAGAAAGGGATCGTCTCCTCCTGAGAGCAGTTCAATGATGCTGATTCCAGCAGAGAGGGCATCGCGGGACACTTCGCGTTGCGGGACACCTTCAAATACACTCAGCAGTTCAGATTCGGGCAAAGCGCGCAAGTCGTCCTCCGTACTCTTGCCAAACAGCAAGGCGGTGGCTGCCAATGCAGTTTGCAGGTCTTCTTCTCCGTGAATGCGACGGGTCACATCGGCGGCCAATTCTTTCTGGAGCAGTCGTGCTCCAGGGTTTTCCGCGTGTGCCGCCTCCAATTCCTCAATCCGAGCCCGGTCCAAAAGGGTGAAAATCCGGATGTAGCGCGCTGCATCTTCATCAGCCGCATTGATCCAATACTGGTAGAATTTGTACGCGCTCGTCCTTGCTTTGTCAATCCAGACATTGCCTCCCTCGCTTTTTCCGAATTTGGTGCCGTCTGACTTTGTGATCAGCGGCGCTGTGAGTGCGAAAGCATGTCCTTGGCCTTTGCGACGGATGAGCTCAGTTCCGGTGGTCATGTTGCCCCATTGGTCGCTGCCTCCCATTTGAAGCATGCAGCCCATCTCTTTCCAGAGGTGGTAGAAGTCGTAACCCTGCACCAGTTGATAGCTGAACTCTGTGAAGCTCATGCCGCTATCCAGTCGGTTCTTCACGGAGTCTTTGGCCATCATGTAATTGACAGTGATGTGCTTGCCAACGTCTCGGATAAAGTCCAAAAAGCTCAGGTCCTTAAACCAGTCAAAGTTGTTGACCACCCTTGCGGCTGAGGGACCTTCAAAGTCCAAAAAGCGCTCCAGTTGGGCGCGTTGGCAAGACAAATTGTGCTGCAACGTCTCAACATCCAAGAACTGCCGCTCTGCGGTTTTACCACTCGGGTCTCCGACCATTCCTGTGGCCCCACCCACGAGTGCGACAGGACGGTGTCCAGCGCGCTGCAGGTGAACCAACAGCATGACAGGCACCAGATTGCCGATGTGCAGCGAATCTGCAGTCGGGTCAAAACCCACATAGCCTGTTGTTTGCTCCTTGGCAAGTTGCTCCTCGAGACCAGGCATGGCGTCGTGCAGGAGCCCGCGCCACTTCAATTCGGCAATGAAATCCATAGAGCGCGAAAGATACACCGCCTGCCCGGCGGATGAGGGATCCTCAGAGAACGGAGACAAGGTCTTCCATTTGCATGCTCCTTGATCCTTTGAGCAGAACCGTTCGTCCCATCAAGGGGGTCGGATTGAAGGGCCTGCCTGAGGTCTTCGATCTGCTTGAAGGTCCGGTCCGCCGGAGCATGAGCTGTAAAATCGGCGCCCACCACCCAACATTCGATGCCGCATTCCCGGGCCACATTCCGCACGAGCTGATGTCCTTCAGCGGTGTGATCCCCCAGTTCTTTCATGTCTCCGAGAATGGCCAAAGGCTTGTCGTGTTGGCCTGCCGCAAAGGCTTTGAGGGTAGACTCCACCGAACTGGGGTTGGCATTGTAACAGTCTACAATGACCAAGTTTCGAGATGTGTTGACGGTTTCGCCCCTTTGGTCAACCGGCAAAAAGGCCAGCAATGCCGCGTTGATGTTGGCCGGCGAGGTGCCGAAAAATGTGCCCACAGCAATGGCGGCATTGATGTTTTCCAATTGGTGCGCGCCGTGCAGCCGGACTTCAAGTCCTGTAGCCCCGGTGTGCCAAGGTCCGGCGTTTTGTCCCGGTTCGAGCGTCCACTGAACAGCATCATCCACCCGGTCTCCCATCCGCCAAGCGAAGGGGGGACATGCTTTTGTGCCATAGAATACCTGCTCCAATCCGTCCAGCGTGGCCAAGGCCATCAAGTCTTGGTCCGCAGCATGCACCATTGCAGTTCCTGCCGATGCAGCCAACCATCGGTACAGCTCTTGCTTGCCCTTCTTGACCCCTTCAACCCCGCCAAAACCTTCTAGGTGGGCCAAGCCAACATTGGTGATCATGCCGTGTGTGGGCTCGGCAATGCGGCATAAGTCCGCGATTTCCCCTTGGTGGTTGGCCCCCATCTCTACCAAAGCAAATTCAGTATCGACAGGAATGGACAGCAGCGTGAGCGGTACGCCAATGTGGTTGTTCAAATTGCCATGCGTGGCGTGCACGTTCATGCTGGTGCCCAAAACGGCCTTGATGAGCTCCTTGGTGGTGGTTTTGCCATTGCTTCCAGTGAGGCCAAAAACGGGGGCTTTAAATCGCCTCCTGTGGGCCTGCGCCAATTCTTGGAGTGCGGTGAGCCCATCAGCGACATGAACGATGCCTTCTCCCGTCAAGGAGGAGTCATCAACAACGGCGGCAATGCAGCCTTGTGCGATGGCATCGTGGGCAAAGGTGTTGCCATCGAACCGTTCTCCCTTTAGAGCGATGTACAGCAATCCGGGCCCGCACTTTCTGGAGTCGGTAGTGACTCCCGAGGACCGGTCGAAGAGGGAAAGAAGTTGTTCTGCCGATGCGCCTTCCATAGATGGCAAGAAACAGCGAACCCCGCTTGATATGGAGGTCAAGCGGGGTTCGGAATCAACAATGGTTGGTGCTTACTTGTCGCCAGCCATAATATTCCCCCTAGGCGAACCGACGCGGGTCATCGCGCAGCGGAAACCAATGGTGGCCGAACTTTGGTCCTCTTCTAAGAAGCGACGGGTTCCTGGAATGATCCAATAGGCCCTGTCGTTCCAGCTTCCTCCCTTGTATACACGCACGTTGTCGTTGATCATAGACGTTGCACCGTAGTCGTAAACCAGGTCATTGCGGTCGCTGAGTTCTGTCTGGTCGAAGGTGATGGAACTTTCGAGGTCCCCATCGAGATAGTCAATGTTGTCTGCCACCTTATAGTTGCGGCGATCGAGGTTCTCTTCGAGGGTGACTTTGCGATAGCGCATTTCACCGGGCATACCCATGATGTTCTGGGTCCAAGCTTTGCGCAAGTCTGGCGCAGCAGGCGCCTCACTTTCCTCAATCAAGTCAAGGGCCTCATCCATCTTGGTCATGGCCTCTTCATCCCGCTTCACAACCAAGTCTTCGTTGGCGCTCTCAATCTTACTCTTGAGGTTGTCGATGAGGTTCTGTCCTTCGGTGGTCAATGAATTCCCAGCAGTTTCCTCATACTCCTCGATGTAAGACTCGATACTGGCAATGTCATATTCGACATAGTCCAACTTGTCCTTCACATTTCCTTCGCTGTCCAGCAACTTGGTAGAGAATACATTTCCCCTGAAAGGACGGAACTCCTGGGCGTCTTGAAGTGTACCAGGGCGATAGACATCCATGACCCACTCGCTGACGTTACCGGCCATGTTGTACAGTCCGTAGTCGTTGGGAGCATAAGAATATACAGGAGCTGTAATGTCAGCATTGTCATTCAATGCGCCGGCAACACCCATGTAGTCACCTCGTGCACGCACAAAGTTGGCGTTGATTTCACCGTAAAACTTACCACGGCTATCGTCGTTCCGGACATAGTGGCCATCCCATGGGTAGGTCCTGCGGCTCGTGATCAATTCCTCGCCGCTGTTACCAATGAGTGAAAGCGCTGCGTATTCCCACTCCGCCTCGGTAGGAAGGCGGTAATCGGGAAGCAAGATGCCGTCTGACATGCCTACGTTGCGGTACCCAACTCCATTGGGGCGCAAGTCCTTGATGCCATCGGCTGCCTTCGCCGCCTCCTCATATTGGCCATCGAGGTAAGCTTCGGTACTAAAGAAACTGTCGTCTACCTGCCCGGTTGGGTTGTGCACAAGGAAACCTTCCCGGACCATGATTTGCTCATTGACGCGGTCGGTCCTCCACTTGCAGAACTCATTGGCCTGCAGCCACGAAACGCCCACGACGGGGTAGTCCCGGTATGCGGGGTGACGCAAGTAATAGTTGACGAAAGGCTCGTTGTATGCCCTGGGGTCCCTCCACACAAGGGTGTCAGGCTTGGCACGGTCTACGATTTCAGGAAAACCGTCGCCGTAAACACGGTCCAACCAAAACAGGTATTCGAGCCAGTAGTAGTTCGTGACCTCGACCTCATCCATGTAGAATGAGCTGACCGTGACCCGGCGTGGAATGTTGTCCCATGCACCAGTGAGGTCGTCTTCGACTTGTCCCATCGTGAAGGTTCCACCTTCTACGAAGACAAGGCCTGGACCGGTTTCTTGTCCGATGTAGGGCAGTTGCTGGAACCCGCCGTTTTCAGAGTCATTGTATGCCCAACCGGTGGCGCCGGAGGCGTTTCCTTGGCAGGACGACAGTAACGACGCCACAGCGAACGCTGTGATCGAGGTCAAGAGGATGAAATGGAGCTTTTGCATCGCTTTCTTTATGAGTTTCCTTGCAGGGAATGGATTAGAATCCCGGACAGGGGGGGCTGCGGAATTTTATCCGTTTGGCACGGCAGTCGAAGTTCAAAGCCATGCTCACTTCATGGGATCCGCCGGTGGCGGGCGTGAGGTCAGACACGGTCACGTCATAGCTGTAGCCAAACTTGATGACATCAGATTGTACACCCAACGTAACGATAAATGCGTCACGATATTGGGTGCCAAGGATACCTCGGTACCAGATTCCCCCTACAATGGGGCCTTTGCTCACGTATCCACCAAAATTCAGTTGCTGGAATTCGCCCTGTCGGCGGTAGAGGATGTTGGGGGAGAAAGGCGCTGGCGTAGCGTGCATCACCGTCCAACGGAAGCAGCGCCCCAAAGTGAGCCGTGAGCTTCATGGGCAACCGGCTCACTCCAACCACCAAGCTCTCGTTGGGTTCGTTCAAGTGGTGGGCCGCAAATCCGAAATACACCTTCTTGCTAAAGCCCACAATGCCCGCGCTGAAGTCGACTTGGCTCACTTTTCCGCCACGGGGCTGGTCTTGTGTTTCATAAATGAACCCTTTGCGGGGGTCAATCATGTCTCCAAAGGTCAACTGACTCCAATCGAGTGCTTTTTGGAAATACGTGGCTTCAAAGCCGGCCTTGATCGAGAACTTGCGGCTGACCGCTTGCTGATAGCTGTAGATTCCACTCACCCTTGTTGTGCTCAGGGTGCCCCTTCCGGCACGGTCGTTCATGACCACAAAGCCAAGGCCGCCTGAAATACTCGGGATGTGTTGATCATATGCCGCTGCTGAAGTGACATAATTTCCACTCATGGCCGGCCATTGATTTCGATAGTTCATGACGAAACGCGGACAACGTGCCGCGCCGGCAAAAGCGGGGTTCAAATAGACAGGGTTTGAGTAGAATTGAGTGAATTCTGGGTCCTGCGCCGATGCTTTTTCGGGAGCAAATGTGCCAAGGCACGCCAATAAAAGCGCAATGACCGGGAGGCCAAAAACGCGGGATGCCGCGGTATGTAAGGGCTGTTGGAGCTTCATGGCCATGCAGTTTCCTGAGACACAAGTCTCGTGTATAAGATCGTGAAAATTACAAACTTGTGGGAATTGCCGAACATCTTTGCTCTGAAGCAACAAACAGCGCTCTTTTAACGTTGTTCGTGCAAGCATTTTCGACGACCCCCATGACCCAAACGAAGCAGCAACGGAAATCGTTGCCTTGTATGGAAACAAAGCCATGTCAATTCCTCATACGGTTGGCCTGCATCTTTGGTTTCCTCGCCATGGATGGAATGAGTGCTTCGGCCCAATTCACATACGATTGGCCCGATCACAGCGCCCTGTCCGAAGGGCAGTGGGTCAAGATGGCCACCGTCCGCACCGGCTTTCACAAAGTGGACGCCAATTTGATTTCGAGTCTTGGTTTGGATCCATCAGCGGTGAACCCCAACCAAATCAACCTCTATGGACACGGCGGTGACGCTTTGCCCATTGACAATGCCGACCCCCGACCATTGGATTTGGTGCCGGTCCCCATTGAAATGGTGGACGATGGTGACAACCAGTTCGATGGAAATGATCATTTCATTTTCATGGGCAACGGTCCGGAGCAATGGAATTACGATGAGGTCACGGGGAAGTGGCGCCACCAATTGAACCCTTGGTCGGATACTGCTTGGTATTATTTGCGGATAGATGACACGGCTCCAGTGCGGTTGGTCAATGCGCCGGCACTCAGTGGAGATTTCGATACCGTCTTGGTAGAAACGGATTTTCACCTGTTTCACGAATTGGAACAAAGCACCATTATCCGCTCCGGGCGCAACTTTTTTGGAGAGGTGTTCGACCAGAATCCGACCCACACGATTCCATTTCAAGTGCCCGATGTGGTGGCCAAGACCGCGCAGCTCGAAGTCAAACTCATGGGGCGCTCTGTGGGTGGCGTGAGCCCGTACACGGTGTCTTTGGGGGACAGCAGTTGGACCATTACACCCTCCGTCACAGGGTCTCAGTCTCATGTGCCGCAGGCCCAGGTGGGGAGTGGCTTCTGGAATTGGACACCTTCGTCGGAAGTGGTGCAAGTGGGCCTCACCCTCGACGCTCAAGTGGCCGATGCGAAGGGTTGGTTGGACTACATCCGTTTGGTGGGAACACGCCAGGCGTCGATGTCGGGGTCAACCCAACAAGAATTTGTGCGCGCCGAAGCAGTGGCGCCAGGACAAATCGTGGAATGGTCCATCGCCGAAGCCCAGTCAGTCCAGCGCATTTGGGACGTCACCGATCCACAAGCGCCGTTTTCCATTCCTTTTTCAGTGGAGGAAGGCCAAGCGCGTTTCAGGGTGATTTATGACGAACTCCGGTCGTTCAGGGCGGGAACAGGATCGGGTTTTTACACGCCAACCCCCATCGGGGCTGTGCAGAACACCGATGTCCACAGCCTGCCTCAAGTGGACCTGGTGGTGATTACACCTCCCGGCTTGCGAGAGGCTGCCGACAGCTTGGCGGCCATCCATTTTGAAGAAGGACTGAGCGTGGCAGTATTGGAGCCTTCGTTCATCTACGATTGTTTTAGCTCTGGAAGGGTGGACCCCACGGCGTTTAAAATGCTCATGAAGATGTTGCACGACCGCGCAGAGGGCAATCCCGCCCAAGAACCGCGTTACCTGCAACTTTTTGGCGACGGCACCTATCTCAACCGCAACCTGCCACGGAACGGCAACTTGCTGGTGTCTTTTCAGAGTGCACAAAGTCATACCCCTACCCAGAGCTATGTCACCGATGATTACTTCGGTTTCCTGTCGGACGTGGCTTCTGAGCGTTTGACAGACACCTTGTCCATTGGCGTAGGGCGCATTCCAGCCAGCACGTTGTCGGAAGCCTGGGATGCCGTTGGAAAGGTGTCGGCTTACCTCAACGGGAACACCGACCCCGATGGGGCGGCCTGTTTGACCGCAGGGCTTCCGGGTAACGAAGAGGGCAATCCCTTTGGGCCTTGGCGCAACCGGGTCTGTTTTGTAGCCGATGATTTCGATGGCAACAGTGGGCCCACAGAAACGGGCCATACTGTTTACAGCATCGGGCATGCCGAGGGCATGGAACAAGATTATGGTGCCTTTGACATTAAGCGGATATTCATGGATGCTTACCCTCAGGTGGCGACTCCTGGCGGAGAGCGTTATCCTGAAGTAGAGATGGCGATTGACAGGCAGGTTCGCAACGGCGCCCTGTTGATCAACTACATCGGTCATGGAGGCGAACGCGGTTGGGCCCACGAGCGTGTACTCCGCACCTCCACGATTGGGGCATGGGACAACATCGACCGCATGCCGCTGTTTTTTACGGCTACCTGCGAACTGGCGCGATTCGACGATCCCGAATTGGAAACGGCGGGCGAGATGATGGTCATGAACCCCAATGGCGGTGCCATTGCCATGATGACCACCACCCGTGTGGTCTACAGTTTTGCGAACGAGCAGCTGAATACGGCCTTTTTTGCGGTAGCCTTTGACACGCCAGCAGGTGAGCGTCAGCGGCTGGGAGATATCCTTCGAAGAACGAAGAACCACCCCGCTTCCGGAGCGTCGTCCAACAAACGCAATTTCACATTGCTGGGCGATGTGGCCCTCACATTGGCTACCCCGAGCATGCAGGTGAGAACCAGTGAGGTCAATGGGGTGCCCATCGACGCTTGGGCCGACACGCTCAGCGCTTTGGAGCATGTGGTGGTCAAAGGCTATATCTCAGATGAAGGGGGCAATGTGCTGACCGATTTCAATGGATATGTGTATCCCACGGTGTACGATCAGAAGTCAGAGGTGGTCACGCTCAACAATGACAATGGAAGCGCGGGGGTTGCGTACAGCGAGTGGCGCAACCGCATCCACGCCGGGGCTGTGACCGCAGAAAACGGTGTGTTTGAATTCGAGTTTGTAGTGCCACGTGATATCTCCTACGACCTCGCGCCAGGACGCATCAGTTATTACGCCGTGGACGGCGATGTGGATGCCCACGGATACACCGAGAACATTGTCATTGGCGGCCTCAATCCCGATGCCACAGCAGACAACGAGGGTCCGACCATTGCGTTGTATCTCAACGACACCAGTTTTGTCAATGGAGGCACAACGGATTCCAAGCCAGTATTGCTCGCGTATTTGGAAGATGATCAGGGCTTGAATACCGTGGGCAATGGCATTGGGCACGACCTCAAAATGGTGCTGGACGATGGCAACGGAGAGGTGCTCAACGATTACTATCAGAGCGACTTAAATACCTACCAGAGCGGCAAGGTTATTTTTCCCATGAGCGGAATCGAACCGGGATTCCACCAAATGGAACTCAAGGCATGGGACGTCCACAACAACAGCGCCAAGGCCGTATTGGATTTTGTCGTTGTGGAAGAATTAGAGGTGTTTCTTGAGCAGCTTGTGAATTACCCCAATCCTATGAATGGCGGGGGAACCACCTTCAGATTTGACCACAATCAGGCTTGTGTTTCTTTGAATTTACGCCTCTCCGTATACGATGGAGTTGGAAACGCCGTTTGGGAGGGTGAGCAGACGATGACACCCAACGGGTATCGGGTAGACGGTTGGTATTGGAATGGGAGAACCCAACAGGGGAGCCCTCTCGATGCCGGTCTCTATGTATACCGTTTGGATGTCGCGACTCCTGAGGGCCGCAAGGCCTCCAAAACGGGTCGTCTGGTTCTGCTTGACTGAACCTATTATCCGCACAACCGCCCTATTTTCGCACCCACTCATGGATTTTCGGAAATTCTTACCATTGATGGCCTTTGCCTTTTTGGCAACCCCTTTGACTGTCAAGGCCCAATTGACCCAAGTGGAAACGGCTGAGCAGTTGCAGCTCAACACCATCACCACCGCGGTTCCATTCCTGATGATCGCACCCGACAGCCGAAGCGGTGCCTTGGGCGATGCGGGTGTGGCCTTGTCTCCTGACGGAGCAGCCATGGCCTGGAATCCGGCCCGCATGGCATTTACAGACCAAACCTTTGAAGCACACCTGGGCTATGCGCCATGGTTGCGTCAATTGGTCGATGACATGTCCTTGGCTTACCTGAGTGGTACCAGAAAGCTCAACAAGCGTCAAGCTGTGGGCATGGCGCTCCGCTATTTTTCATTGGGCAACATCACGTTTACCGACGTTAACGGCACCGCCATTCGGGACTTCAGTCCCAACGAGTTTTCCTTTGATTTCGGCTTCTCCCAGAAGTTCGGCGACAATTTCAGCGGTGGATTCACGGCCCGTTACATCCATTCAAATCTGACTGGAGGCACCAACATCCTGGGCGCCGATAGCCGTCCTGGACGCTCTGTAGCCGTCGATGTCGGGGTCTTCCATTCCAATGACAACGTCAAATTTGGAGACCGCGATGGCCGTATGAATTGGGGATTGTGCATCTCCAATGTGGGGGCCAAGATGAGTTACACCGAGACGGCCGAGCGGGACTTCATTCCGACCAATCTCAAAACAGGAGTAGCGGCCACCGTTTTCCTTGACGACTACAACAACTTGACATTCACCCTCGATGGAAACAAGTTGCTCGTCCCTACTGCTCCCGCTTACGGCGAAGGCGATGACGACGATTTGATTGTAAGTGGATTTGACCCCAATGTCGGTGTGGCATCGGGTATTCTCCAGAGCTTCTACGATGCGCCGGGCATTGTAGAGCGTCAGGGAGATGGGACCTACCTGGTGGAGCCAGGCAGCGTTTTGCGCGAGGAACTTCGTGAGGTGAACCTTGGTGGCGGCATTGAATACGATTACAATGGTGTCTTTGCGGTGCGCGGTGGATACTTCTACGAGCACTTCACCAAAGGCAATCGCCAATTCATCACCTTGGGAGCTGGCATTAAGTACACGGTTTTGGACATCGATTTGAGCTACCTCATCGCGACCACACAACAGAATCCGCTGGCCAATACCCTGCGCTTCTCATTGAGGTTAGCGTTTGACGATGTCGTAGGCGGCAGCAACGACGATCCGTCCAACTTCTAAGCTGAACCGCATGGATTTGCGCATCGGCTATGGGTACGACGTTCACCAGCTTGCCGAAGGCGAAGAGTTGTGGTTAGGAGGCATTTTGGTTCCCAGTGAGTTTGGGGCTGTAGGGCACAGCGATGCCGATGTTTTGCTCCATGTTTTGTGCGACGCGTTGTTTGGAGCCAGAGCAATGGGCGATATCGGGGCTCATTTTCCAGACACAGATCCAGCTTATAAAGGCATCGATAGCAAGCTGCTGTTGCGCGAAACCGTTTCAAAAGTGTGCACCGAAGGTTGGAGGGTTGTCAACGTAGACGCCACGGTTTGCCTAGAAAAACCGAAGCTGCGCCCTCATATTGACGATATGAGAACGTGCATTGCAGACCTGCTCAATATTCCATTGGACTGCGTTGGAGTAAAGGCCACAACGACCGAGCAATTGGGCTTTGTGGGCACCGGGAAGGGTATCAGTGCCCATGCAGTGGTGTTGTTAAGCCGTTGAGGTGCCTGTTCACCGAGGTGGCAGAACTATATTTGTAGCTTGCAATTTGGGCATCATGACGACCACTACGCCTGCTAAGAAAACATCTTCCCGCAGTAAAGCCGCCTCCAAGAAGGCCACAAAGCCAGCTTTTACTAAGGCTACCTATGTGAAATGGCACCGCGATATGCTGCTGATGCGGCGCTTCGAAGAACGCTGCGGACACCTCTACATTCAACAGAAGTTNGGCGGATTTTGCCACCTCTACATTGGGCAGGAAGCTGTACTCGCAGGAATGGTAGAAGGCATTCGGCCCAGTGACCGGGTCATTACGGCATACCGCGATCATGCGCATCCCTTGGTATTGGGTACAGATCCGAAAATTGTCATGGCCGAGCTCTACGGCAAGAGAACGGGGTCCAGCAAGGGCAAAGGAGGATCAATGCACATGTTTGACAAGGAGCGGAACCTCTTTGGAGGACACGGCATTGTTGGCGGTCAGATTGGCTTGGGTGCCGGCATCGCCTTTGCAGACAAGTACCGCAAAGAAGACCATGTCACAGTGTGCTTCTTTGGAGATGGAGCGGCCCGTCAAGGCATGCTCCATGAGACCTTCAACATGGCGATGACCTGGAAACTTCCCGTGATTTACGTGGTGGAGAACAACAAGTACGCCATGGGAACTTCTGTAGAGCGGACCACCAATGTAACGGACCTCTCTAAGTTGGGCGCCTCATACGAGATGCCCGCTGAGTCAGTGGATGGCATGTCTCCCGAAGCTGTGGCAGAGGCCATGAAGCGGGCAGCAGACCATTGCCGCACGGGCGAGGGTCCCTACCTCCTCGACATTCAGACTTATCGCTACAAGGGACACTCTATGAGCGATCCCCAGAAATACCGCACGAAAGATGAGGTGGCTGAATTCCAGCAACGTGACCCCATCGACCATTGTGCTCAAGTGCTCCAAGACAACAAGTGGATGACAGAGGCCCAGCTCAAGGAGGTGGACAAAGAAGTCAAAGCGATTGTGGAGGAAGCCATCAAATTTGCCGAAGAGAGCCCACTTCCCGAAAAGCACGAGCTTTACGAGGATGTGTATGTCACTCCGGACTATCCTTTTGTTAACGACTGATTTGAGCTGACATGGCAGAAATCGTACGCATGCCCAAACTCAGTGATACCATGACCGAAGGGGTCGTGGCTGAGTGGCATAAGAAAGTGGGCGAACAGGTTGAGACCGGCGAGGTACTCGCTGAGATTGAGACCGATAAAGCGACCATGGAGTTCGAGTCTTTCCAGGACGGTGTGCTGTTGCACATTGGAGTGGATAAGGGTGCGACGGCAGCCGTAGATAGCATTCTCGCGATTCTGGGAGAAGCTGGAGAAGATGTGTCGGGCCTGCTCGCGGCAGAGTCCGCGGCACCTGCAGAGGCTGCCGCCCCTGCGCCAACGCCAGCGCCTGCTCCGGTCGCACCAACACCTGCTCCGGCAGCCCCTGCTCCAGTAGCAGCGGTAGCGGCGCCTGTTGCGGCACCAGTGGTCCCACTGCCTTCTTCAAATGGTAAGGTGAAGGCGTCGCCCCTGGCGGCCCGCCTGGCTGCAGAGCGCAGCATTGACTTGGGCCGGGTGACCGGATCGGGAGAAGGAGGTCGCATTGTGAAGCGCGACATCGAGGCTTACGTTCCCACTCCTTCTGGAGGATTGGGCGCTGTGGAGTCTTCAACCGACACACCAGTGTCACAAATGCGCAAGACCATTGCGCGCCGTCTTGCTGAATCCAAGTTCACGGCGCCCCACTTCTACCTCAAGCTTTCCGTTGAAATGGATGCGGCCGTTGAGGCCCGCAAGGCCATCAACGCGCAGGACGGGGTCAAGGTGAGCTTCAACGACATGGTCGTGAAGGCGGTTTCACTCGCCCTCAAGAAGCACCCTGCGGTCAACAGTGCTTGGATGGACACCCACATTCGCACCAACGATCATGTGCACATTGGCGTAGCTGTGGCGGTAGAGGATGGCTTGCTCGTCCCCGTCGTTCGACATGCAGACCGCAAATCGCTGACCGAAATTGGCGCAGAGGTGAAGGAATACGCAGGGAAGGCCCGCGACAAGAAGCTGCAGCCAAGCGATTGGGAAGGCAACACCTTCACCATTTCGAACCTCGGCATGTTCGGCATTGAAGATTTTACAGCCATCATCAACCCGCCAGATGCTTGCATCTTGGCTGTGGGAGGCATTTCCGACGTACCTGTCGTTCGGGATGGTCAGGTGGTTCCAGGTAAAATCATGAAGCTGACTTTGAGCTGCGATCACCGCGCTGTAGATGGTGCCATGGGTGCGGCCTTCTTGCAGGAGGTCAAGTCTTTGCTGGAGCATCCTGTCCGCATGCTGGCCTAAATTCCGGCCAGAATGCCGGAACCGCTAAGTGCTGCCACCCCGATCGAATTCCTCAAAGGAATTGGTCCCAAGCGGGCGGAGGCGTTGGTGGAAGATTTGGGCATCAAAACGTGCGGAGACCTTCTGTTTCATCTGCCTTTTCGGTACGAGGATCGGACCAAATTTCACCGCGTTTCAGAAGCTGTTCCGGGTCCGGTACAGTTACAGCTGCGCGGCATTATTCGCACGTTCAATGAAGTCAAGCAAAAACGTGGGAGCCGTCTAGAAGCGGAGTTTGTAGACGAACACGGTGACAGCCTGTCGCTCGTGTGGTTCAAGGGGGTCAAATGGGTGGCCCGAAACCTGCCTGTGGGCAAACCTTGCGTTGTTTGGGGCCGGGTGTCGGAGTTCAAGGGGGCACGGAACATGGCCCACCCCGAAGTGCTTTCCCTTCAAGAGGCCAAGTCGGCTTCCGCACTCCATCCTGTATATGGCTCTACGGAGCGCTTGGGCCGATTCGGCTTGCATTCGAATGGCATTGGTCAGGCCGTCATGAGGTTGATGGGGATGTTGAGAGATGCCCATGGACCTCAGTGGATGGAGGAGACACTGCCCGAAGAGATTCTGAAGCTGCGCGGCATGCCCGGTTTGGCTCCCGCACTCGAACATGTGCACCGGCCGACCGACGTCAACGCCGAGCGCTTGGGGCGGTTTCGGCTCAAATTCGAAGAGTTTCTATTCCTTCAGCTCCTTTTGGTACAGCACAGGAACAAGCAGACGGTGCAACAACCCGGTGCCGTGTTTGCTACCGTGGGCGAGATGTTTAATCGGTTCTACGCCGAACGCATTCCTTTTGAGCTTACCGGCGCCCAAAAGAGGGTGATCCGCGAGATCCGCGAAGACACGCGGAACGGTTTGCACATGAACCGGCTGCTCCAAGGCGATGTGGGCAGCGGCAAAACGATGGTGGCATTGTTGACTGCTCTGATGGCTGTTGACAATGGCTGTCAAGTGTGCATCATGGCGCCTACAGAGATCTTGGCACAGCAACACTTCGAGGGATTCAGAGAGATGTTGGGTGACCTCCCTGTGCGGGTTGAATTGCTGACAGGGTCGGTCAAAAAAGCCGACCGCAAGCCAATTCTATCGGGCCTTGCGGACGGCGAGGTTCACTTGCTCATCGGCACGCACGCCGTGCTCGAACCTGCGGTGGTGTTTGAGAATTTGGGACTGGTTGTCATTGATGAGCAGCACCGATTTGGGGTGGCGCAGCGGGCGCGATTGTGGGCCAAGGCCACCCTTCCCCCGCACATCCTTGTGATGACGGCGACCCCCATTCCCAGAACGTTGAGCATGACCGTGTATGGTGACCTCGATGTGAGTGTCATCGATGAATTGCCGCCCGGTCGAAAGCCAATCCGCACTGTGCACCGAACGGACGCCCAGCGGTTGGGGGTGTTCGGGTTTATGCGGGATCAAATCGCCCAAGGCCGCCAGGTTTACGTGGTGTACCCCTTGATCGAAGAGTCGTCACAACTCGATTACAAAGACCTGATGGACGGCTACGAAAGCCTCACCCGTCATTTCCCGCCCCCTGATTACCGGTTGAGCATTGTGCACGGCCGCATGAAGGCCGAAGACAAGGACATGGAGATGCGGCGGTTTTCGTCAGGAACCACTCAAATTATGGTGGCGACAACCGTTATCGAGGTCGGGGTCAATGTACCAAACGCCTCAGTCATGGTCATTGAAAGTGCAGAGCGGTTTGGGCTGAGTCAACTGCACCAACTGCGGGGACGCGTTGGCCGAGGCGCGGCGCAGAGCTTCTGCATTCTCATGAGTGACAAAGAATTGGGGAAAGAGGCGCGGCGCCGGTTAGAAACGATGTGTCGGACCCAAGACGGATTTGAAATCGCAGAAGTTGATTTGGAGCTCAGGGGGCCTGGCGACCTCATGGGGACCAAGCAAAGCGGGGTGCTCGACCTCAAGGTGGCCGATTTGGTCAAAGACAGGGCCTTGCTGGAAGATGCCCGAGACATTGCCCGCCGCATTCTGAAGCAGGATGCCGATTTAAACCGTCCCGCCCATGCTTTGCTGAGGGTCGGAGTGGACCGCCTCAAGGCATCCCGACCTGATTGGAGCCGCATTTCTTGAGGCGGCAAGTGCCCGAGACAAACCGGCGGTCTCTGCAACCACTGTAGGAATGGGGAAATTCTCTTGGCAGAGCTGTTCAATGGCAAGTGGAGTCTTATAAATTGGCACCAATGAACGCGGGTGGAACAACATTTTGGATAGCCTTGGCGGTTTCCTTGTGCTTGGCGGGTACCAGCACGTGGGCTTTTTTGTCGGATGCCAATGCTTCTTTGCAGCCCGAAACAGAGCGGCCTGAAGCAATGAATCATGAGCCTGCGGAGGAGCAGTCCGAAGTCACAGAGACCAATGGGGATTTAGAATCTGAACCTGGGAATGTCGAAGCGGATGTCACCTTCAGCTTTGCGAGTGAAGTCGTCCGATTTGACGATGATATACACTTAGAACAGGATGACCTTTTCATGGTTACTTGCCGCAGCGCAGGGGGAGACGTCATGTGGGAATGCGCGATGGATGCCCCATTGATGGCCGGAGTTCGGGCAGACGCGAATGATGATGGGCCCAGGGAGTTTCTCTTGGTGGACTCACGGCAAGGGATTGGCCTCGATCCAGAGGGGAGACCGATTACAGGGTTCCACATCAAGCCTTCAGAGGCCATCACCAGCTTTGCTCTGGTGGACTACGAAGGCGATGGAAAGGAACGGTACCTCTTCGGACTAGCGGATGGCCGCGTGTTGAATTACCGCAACTTGGGTGAGCCGACACCGGGCTGGAAGCACAATTCAAAAGGCAAGAGTGTTCAGGCCATTGCCCATTTGCGAGCGGGCCGGAAAGACTACATCTGCAC
>JGI20156J14371_10000260_pt1 | contig 47333 bp, 47 predicted proteins | sample COG_06_FD_14371 | JGI IMG/M metagenome (IMG submission 14371)
CTCAAAAGTTGAGTAGAGAAAAAAAATTTCTCCTGGAAATTACTCTCAAAATATCAGAAAATAGTAATGATTTTCTTGGCCAGTTCTTTTCCTAGGGTCTCATGACCTTTGTCTTCAAAGTGAACGCCATCAACTAATGATGTTTGAATTACCTCGCCAGCATCAAAGAATTCAACACCCCTATGAGCTGCAAGTTCTGAATATAAATCAGCCAATTTTTTAGACAGAGAATCTGCACCATAAAAAGAATTACTGAGTTCTCCTGTCACCACAATTGGTGGTGGGGAAATTAAAAGGGTCTTATACCCTCCGTGACGGCGTTGAAGGTCAGCATCTTGCGCAATTGCCAATAGCCCGGCAACTCCTCCTAAGATATCCCGTTCCGAATTTCCAAAGAGAGCTTTACAGTCATTTGTACCGAGCATTATTGTCAACAGGTCAATTGGTCCATGACTAGCAAGTGCAATTTTTAAACCCACCCAGCCATTCATGAAGGACCCCATTAATGGGTCGTCAAAACAAGTTGTACGACCAGGCAATCCTTCTTCTATTAATATCCATTTATCGCCAAGAGCCTCTTTTGTTACGCATGGCCACCGCGTCTTATCATCAAGACGGTGAAATTGGCCTTGAACGAGTATTGGACGAGTTCCGTGGGTGTTGCTGTCACCGAAGGTCAATAAAGTAGGCATCTATAGTACTTCTAATTTGTTTAGCATAAAAAATTTTTAATGGCTTTTAAACAATTTAACAAGGTTTTTTGATCGTTAAAATGTTTTAAAGCAAAGTCCCAAAAATATAATATCTACAATTCTCGAATGGCGTTAAATTAATGGATCATGTGACCATTGTAAAAGAGCTTGCCTTTGTCGTGGTCGACATAAGACATCACCTTGGTCACAGTTCGCTTTAATTTGACCAGCATGACGACTAAAAGCACGCCACCTTTTTATTTGTATCGCATCAATATCTGGCAGCCTACGGCCAAGATAATAGCGGCAATACCATTGAAACCAGCCTCTTGGGTCTGGACCATAAATCCACCCTTTGTCTTTCCATACGCTAAGTGGTTGCCTACTTTTTATGTTAAAGTAATTAATATTTATACTTGGAGTGTCGCTTATTTTAGCATGTTCAAACCATGTTTCAGGGAACTCCGATTTACAATCATTGCAGTATTTACCTTCAAATATACCCATACCAAGCATTTCAGCTGGTGTGTAAAATGGTTTAAAATCTGACGGAAACTCTTCACCAACCCCTACAGACAGGAGATAGCTATACTCAGTCTGCATTTTATCGTTTACTTTTATAAGCTTATTATATTCCATAAAATGTTCATAACAATAATATAAAGTAAATGCCAACATAGATATTGATCTAATTTTGACTTCTGATAACCAGACTAATTAAAATTAACATCTAACAATTTTTCAGAAAAATGGGGAGTTAATAAATGGATGCTAAAGATTTCAACCTAAATTTTTAGCTGAACCCCCATATATTTTCTCCACGATAACCAGATACTTTCCCAATATAGTCGCCTCCAATTTTTGCCCACTGACCATGAAACTTTTGGCAGGCTCCATAAGCTTTTTTATCTTTATAAACCCAAATAAGAGAAACTCGTATTAAATCATTTTCTTCGTCGACTAAAGTTGCTGATTGGCTTAGTTGTCCATTTCCTTTTAAAAACTCAACCGCATTTGGAGAATAAAATGTAATATACTTTTCATACCATAAATCGTACTGCACTCTCGATGGAAAGGTTAGCAATACCACGCTGACAAAGTTCTTTGACTCACTATCACTCATAATCTTTTATATCATCTCTTGTTAGCAGATAAAACACTGAAAAAACTGGTTGGAAATGGTGATACTGCCTCAAGACTGTTTAAGTACGTTGTTAATACAATAGTTTTTTAGTTATACAATACTTTCTAACTCTCCATAAGCAATAATAACAATTGAGGTATTAAAAGCCCTGTGTGAGTCGGCACGAAATCTTTCGCAGTTTCTTTGATACGAGCTAATCTAATGAAAGCTTACCGCCCGCCCAAATTGGAAGGTTATCCTTATCTTCTAGCCACGCTTTTTCTTCTTCAGTACTCTCCCGGCTAAGCTCTCTATTTCTTTGTGGATAACGACCAAATCTTTCTAAAACTTGGCGATGCTGTTTTACTGCTTGCCTATTAGCACCCTTAAATAAGTTGAAGTTGGGATAGGCAGATATAGCCATGTCTATTATCTCGCAGGCATGCTCCAAATCCATCATATCTTCAGAGTGAGCCAGTGCCCAAGGCAATAAGTAGAGAAGCGCAGCAGGAAGCTCTAAAGTCTTTTTAACATTATCTGGTTTTACTAGATCACGGACTAACTCCCGACCAATTGGGTCGAAAGAAAAAGCTTCTGGCGTGCCTCGAAAACATGAGCGAGATAATTGGTCTGCTAGTAGTATCTTCGCCACTTTGCCTTCCAAAGAACTCCACTCAGCGCCAACCAATGTTGGTGGGTCAGTTTTTAGCTCACGAACAACGTTCGCAAATGGCTGGCACAAGTCATCTAATGATACAGCGCTCGCAAACCAAATATTAAGTAAGGGGGCCACTTTTTCGTCTGTACTTAAAAGTTCGAGATTTTTATGATCAGAGGTATCACAGGCACACATATAATTTAAAACGCTACGAGAGGATCGTGGGTTATCAAGCGCTTCAACCACAACTGGTAGCCTTCGAAAAATTTCAGAAGTAATATTCTGTTCCATTGGTTTGAAAATTCTCATTATCTTTTAGACCACGCCTTGTTAGCACATGATCTGCTTACAAAACAATTGATTAGATAAGATGATAGTGCCCCCACACTGTCTTAGTGCTAGAAAGATGCACCACTTACCAACTCTTCATAAGCAATATCAACAAGTGAGGTATTCCAGAGTCCGTGTCAACAGGCACGATATCTTTCACAGTTTCTTTCACAGTGAATTAACTGTTACTCGTATAGGGTATCTGACCTCATCTCAAGTTTGGTAAAATGCCTGAATACTAGGCCAGGCTAACCCAAAAAGGACTTTCCAATTACATACTCACCTGAATCAAAATTAGAACCTCCGCGCAGCCCACTATTTTTGTAAGTCAGACTCCCACCATTTTACAAGCGAAGGCAAGCTTTTTAAATCAATGCGTTGACCTAACACTGGAAGGATAACCGATAGTTCTTCAGCAACCGCTATTTTATGGATTTCAGTAGGGGGTTCGTACCAATCATGCATGGCCATGCTAAACATCCCCCAACCCACCGGCACTAAGTGTGTACCTTTTATATCACGAAACGCCTGCACCGCTTGGTCTGGCATATTGTGAACATCTTGCCAGCGAACATTATATTGGCCACTGTCCATAAAAACCAGATCAAACGGTCCATGCCGATCGCCAATTTGCTTATAATGATCGCCATAGCCAGAATCGCCGCTAAAATAGACGCTCTTATCGTCTGAGTTGATCACCCAGGAAGCCCAGAGCGATTTTTGAATATCAGTCATGCCCTTTCGGCCCGAATAGTGTTGGGCGGGGGTGCAGATAAATTCAAGCTCATCAAGCACCATTGTTTGCCACCAATCCAACTCAACGATCTTATCTGGTGATACACCCCATTTTTTCAAATGTGACGACACTCCAAGTGGAACAATGAAAGTGACATCGGTATCACGATAATATTGAATCGTTTCCATCTCAAGATGATCGTAATGATCATGAGAAATAACAACATAATCAATTTTTGGCAAAGAATCGATGTCCAAAACGGGTGGTTGAAATCGTTTGATCAGCCATCGAACTGGCGCCGCCGACTGTTGAAAAACTGGATCTATCAGGATGGTTTTGCCTTGCATTGACAACAAAATTGTCGAGTGCCCCAACCACGCAAATTTTATGGTGTTTAGAGTTGCGCTGAAATCTGGCGGCACTGCTGATCTATCTTCTGGCAGGTGCCAGTCTGGCCGCGTTTGATTTGAGGTCAGGAAAAAATTATTTTTAAGGTTTTTTTGTGGATCTGACCAAAAGCTGCCCTCTTCGCGCATACGCGCCATCAAGCCTCTCTCTTGGTTCATGAACATATTTTTTTGAAAATTATAATTTTCCGACTCGCGCATACGTGTCAAATCCTGACCGCTCGGTATCGCACCAAACTGATTAAAATCTATTGTTGAAATACTTAATCCTAGTAATACTGCAAGACTTAAGGTGACTAAGATTAATTTGCGATAATGGTATTTCATAAGCATACAGTTTCCTGTCGTGAAGTTATCATTTGATCTGAGGACGGTAAATACCATCCCAAATTTCTGAGTTCCAGCCAGTTTCTAGTAATTTCGTGCAGCGATCTAAATACAGGTTAGCTACGCCATCATCAGGATTATTTGCCACAATATTTTCAAATAGACCGCTTGCTTTCTTGATATTTTGTGTTTGATAAAGCTTAAAACCCTTATCAAAATTTTGCAGGTCACTTTGCTTTAAAATTCTTATTTCATCAGAATCAGCGTCCAATATCTCGTAAACCATTACAGATTTCTTCTTGCCTTTTACGGCTACCTGATCAATTAAACGCACGCTGAAAGTTTCTTTATTAAGCGACAGGTAGGTCTCTTCCGAAATTAAAACCCCAGTTTGATACAACTTGGTAAGCCCCTCGAGACGAGCTGCCAGATTTACTGCATCACTGATGACGGACCCCTCCATTCGACCAGCTTCGCCTAGCGTGCCCAGCATCATTTTCCCGGTATTTACGCCAACACCGATGTCAATCAGCGGTTGTCCAGTGTTTTTTGCAACACGGTTATATTCAAGTAAATCATGCTGCATTTTTATGGCAGCAGTCACCGCATCACTTGCGGATCGATGAAANAGGGCCATCAAGCCATCACCCATAAACTTATCAATATATCCAGATTGGTTGCGGACAATGGGACCCATGCGGCCGAGGTAATCATTGATGAGAGCAAAGGTTTGTTGCGGAGTCATATCTTCTGAAATAGTTGTGAAGTCGCGAATATCAGAAAATAATATACTTCTTTCAACTTCAACTTGGTCTCCAAGGTGTACATCTAGGATACTTTTTTTTCCAAGGTCTTTAACAAGTTGAGGTGGCACAAACCTTTGATATGCCTCAGTTACGCGAACCTGTTGCTGTATCGCCAGAGATTTAAGGTCATTCAATTGTTGAGCTACTGCAAAGCCAAAAGCGATGAACATCGCCAGAAACAACAGGCCTCCGAACGAGGTAATAATTAGCATCGTAAACCAAGTAAATCCGTAAAACAAAATTGTTACAAGGCCTATAGGAACGGTCATGAGCGGTAGCATAAAAGAAATACAGAGATATTTTGCATAAGCACTGCCACGCCGCCATGCAAGGAAAGACAGTATCGCTGAAGTGAGTAATAGTAAAATAAATGGCAGGACCAAATATTGCAATTTAACTATACCCGGACCCGCCCGATCCGGAGGGTGAGCAATGAGATCAAGATACAGAGCTCCGGGAAAAGAAATACTTGAATAAAGGTTTAGAACAACCATTAGCAAGTAGAATAAAATACCTGATAAAAAGACCATATCTATCCGTGGAGATGATTCGCGAAGGGATAACGATTTTCTAAAGAATTGGAGCAAAAATATGAACAATAAGGAGCGTAAAACCAATACGAATTCACTGCTCGTAATCAAGAGGGGAACATTTAATAAAAGAGCGTTTGAGTCGTTGAAACATATAATAATTGCCGCTTGAAAAAGGCTCAAAGAAAGCCACAGATAATTTCCACGAGTCACGAGGTAGATAAAAAAATAGTAAAGACCAAAGGAAATAGATATCGCAATAAATGCAATGTTTCCGGCAAAGCGGAAAAATTCCCTTAGCTGGATATCATCCCAAAGACCTATAGTCATTCTATCAAGGCCATTCACTTGGCTCATAAATCTATCGAACGGTTTACTACGAAAGAAATTATATACTGTTGTGATTTCACCGACGGGCATGTTTAACCTATATTGACTAAGAATGCGGCCGTCTCCAATCCAACTCTGGGCCCCTAGTTTCCAATACTCATACTCAGTTAACCCTCTGCTATTTGAGATGAAAATCTTTTTTTCTTTATTCCAATTATGATTTAGACCGATTGCCTCAGTTTTGCGCTTATTTAGAATTTTTACTTTCACCCAGTAGCCATCCACAAAAGACTGGTTATTAACTAATGAAGGCGACCACTCCGCCGATTGTAGCTTTTCAAAAGGCGTTGTTTCGTCAAGACCTTCAAGGAATTGCAGATTTTCTGGAGGGATGGTTAGTAATCCTTCAGACTCAAGAATAAAAACGTTACCTGCGCTAGCGCCAACACTAATCAGCGAGAGTGCAAATGTTAGGGCGGCAAGCCAGTATGGATATTTCATTAGTGAAGTTCCTAAACTTTTTAACACTTTCTTATAATTGCCCCGAGCCGCAGTAGCAAGCCAGTTGCTTGCTACTGCCGAGTCTTATGGATTAGCGTTGTTTGGTGACTAAGTACCTCGTATTGCAGGGTCATGCAGCTTGACCGAATTATAAAATAGGCTACCCACTCTTCCATAATCAGGATGTGTTCTTTGCGTTCGAACCCATAAACCGTTCCTATCTGGATTAGCAACCCCGAATGGAGACAAGACATCACAAGGCTTATAGTTGGGAGGTCTGTTCTGATACGTTATTTTGTTGTGGGTAGTGTTGTGGGTAGGAATTGTTATAAAATTTTTTACAAATTTAAAACAATTACTTAATGGTAGATAGTGGCGGAGAGACAGGGATTCGAACCCTGGGGACGGTTGCCCGCCCACACGCTTTCCAAGCGTGCGCATTCGACCACTCTGCCACCTCTCCGTCTGAGGACGAACTATAAGCATAGTAAGGCCAAGATCAAGAGTTACTTCATTGATTATGACTTAAGCGTTAAAGACACACGCCGATTTTGTCGGCCCTTTTTTTCTACTTTTCCAATTATAATCGGGCCGATTTCGGACGTTTGGTTGACATGTGTGCCGCCACAAGGTTGCAAATCAACAATTTTGTTATCGTTTCCAATTTTAATTAGCCTAACCTTTCCTGTTCCCATCGGTGGCCGAACACTCATAGTTTTAACAAGACTAGGGTTTCTTAAAAGCTCATCATCAGAAATCCAACTAGTTGTAACACAATAGTCCCCAGCAATCAGATTGTTCAATTGGTGTTCAATCACCTGTTTATCCTCTGGAGCATCAGGCATATCAAAATCTAGCCGGCCCTTTTCAGATGTTATCTGACCTCCAGTTACTGGCAATGGAATAACGACTGAAAGCAAATGTAGAGCAGTGTGCAGTCGCATATGCCTGTAGCGTTTTTCCCAATTTAAAGCTTGAGTGCAGATTGTGTTTACACTGGGAAGCTCTGAAGTATCTGCTGGGATCAGCATTACATGACCGTCACTGGTCTTAACAGTATTCTCAATTTGACAAGAATTACCACCTGACCATGAAATCAAACCAATATCACCAGCCTGCCCACCACTATTTGGGTAAAAAACTGATTTATCAAAAGCAATGCCGCCAGAATCAGATATAAACAAAACCTTTGCTTCTGCAGATTTCAAGTACGCGTCGTCCCTAAAAAGAAGGTCTGTCATATTTTTGTTTCCTTCGTATTTTTTTTAGAACTATCTGGAACTAAATTTCTCAAGCTATCTAAGTTTTTAATATTGATATCTCTTTGAGCAAATGGGATTTCAATTCCCTCTCTATTAAATGCTTCCATGATCTCATAGTTCATTTCAGATTTAATGGCCAAAACATATCCTACGTCTTTCATGAAGGCTCGTATTTCAAAATCAATAGAATCAGACCCAAATCTCATAAATACAACAGACGGACCGGGGTCGTTCAATACCTGAGGATGGCTCTCTGCTATACCCAATAAAATCGATTCAACTTTTCGTGGATCAGTACCATAAGCAACCCCAACAGGCACCCGCACACGCCCCATTGAATTACTGTGGGTATAATTTAGGACAGACCCAGAAATTAATTCAGAGTTAGGAACAATAACCGTTCCTCGATCAAAGGTCTGAATTTGAGTTGATCTAACTGAAATTTTTCGAACAGTACCAGAAAATCCTGCTACTTCAATCCAATCTCCTTCTTTAATTGGCCGTTCAATTAATAAAATCACTCCAGAAACAAAATTTGATACAATTGTTTGAAGCCCAAAACCTAACCCAACCGAGAGAGCACCAGCGACAATTGCCAGAGACGAAAGATCAAGTCCAGTGGACGAAATCGCAACCATGGTTGACAAAATAATACCAGAATAACCAACGCCGGATAGAACTGCGTTACGCCCACCACTATCAATTGTTGTTTTTGGAAGAACACTCGTTCTCAGTACCCTTTGAATAAGTCGAGTAAGTGCAAACCCTAAGCAAAATATTACTACCAAAGAAATAAGTCCGGGCAGCGTCACCCGTGCTGAGCCCAACGGAATGCCTTCATTGAGGCGAATCCATATTTCATAAAGATCTGAAAGCTGAGCGCCCCAAATCAAAGCAATTACTGGTATATTTACGATAGCTAAGACAATGATAAATAATACTGGTAGAAGAGCCCAGTGAGAACCAACCCCTTTTTCTTTTACTTGCAGTATTGGCTCCGATATAAAATCAAAAGTACTTTTTAAAAGTGCAAAGGCAATAGAGCTAAGACTTATCAATGCAAGAGTTAGGATCGTTGGGTAGATTAATTTTTGGGCGGCATATAGGTACCCTGCAGCCCCCAAGATAGGTGCAATTAGAAAAACCAGTCGAAATAGATTAGTTAATTGAGATGGTAGATAAAAATTTATATATTCCACATCTTCCTTCGGCTGAATAGAGGCATTAGAAGAACCCTGGCTAAATTGGCCAATCAATTTAAATAGAAATAAGCTGGCTAACAGAAGTAAAGGAAAATCAAGCACTGCCTGCGTTTCAAGACTCCATGACCCGCCAATAGCTAAGTGGTCAAGAACGATTGTCGCCGCAAAAACCAAACCTAAAGACAACAAATTTCGGGATGCATTAGCTCCATTTGAAGCAATGAGTATTCCTGAATTCTGAAGTTCTAACCTGTCAAAACACAAATTTTCCGACAACCACCGCGAACAAACAAGAATAACAGCAACTGTGCTCAGTGCGTTAACAAGCGTTAATCCATTAAAGCCAAACAAACCTGAAAATTTCAGAGTTTGAATTATTAAAAAAGCAGATGCCAATAAGGCAAGGTAACTTAAGGACCTCAGGGTGGCGCGCATGACAGGGACACGCCACAGAGATCCAGACCCCCTCAAAAGAGTAAAAGTGCCGTAAAAAGCGCCTTTAAAAAACAAAGTGAATAGCAAAGTTGCAGCTATGAGCATAATTCCAATTATTGGTATCTTTTGCAGAAATAATGTTCTTTGTGTGTCACTATTAATTATATCAGTTGTTTCTCGCACAAGACGGCTAAAGAAGCTTGAAACATCTCGGACAGCCGGAAGCCATAACCTTGTGTCAAGCGGAGTGGCTCCATAACTAAAAAGTTTTTGAGTAAGCCTTTCTCTCAATATATTATTTGTTTCCTCAATTAGAACATCTGTCCTCTTTAACATGGCATTGGCAATGGTAAACGGCACTGTGGTGGCTTTTAGAAGATTATTTAGATCCATTCTTCTTTTTAATATACGCGGGTTTTCATTAGAACCGTCAGTCGGTACCGCCCCCAAAGCATCTAATTCTTCAGACAAATTTGAGATTTTTAACTTGCTAGCCACCTGTTCTTCAAAAACTTCCTTACGCTGCTGAAGTAAATCAGAAAGGATGATTTTTAAGGTATCGTTTGATGCTTCTGATCTTTCTAGAACTTCGTCTGCCCTAGACGCCAATCGATCCCACTTTGAAATAAAATCCGTCTTATCAACACTCTGAGCTTCTAAGGTGCCAATAGTAAACATTAAGAGTAACGCTTTTAAAATGCCTAACTTGATAAAAACTCCAATCATCAGAACTCACCTTTTTAATTAAGTATTTTATACTAGGTTATAGACTCACGTCAGGCATGATCATAGTGGAACCATTCATCCAAAATGGGACAGGTAAGCCCATATCTGTCAAAAAATCATGGTTAAAAATTTTAGATTGGTATCTCATTCCATGATCACACAAAATTGTTACTACAGTGCTGCCTTTCTTTAAAGTTTTAGCCATTTCCAATGCGCCAGCCATATTTATACCAGCAGAAATACCAACAGAGAGGCCTTCCTCGTAGAGTAAGTCATAAATTAAATTTAAAGCGGCATGATCAGAAACACGAAATGAGACATCTACGGAAAGATCCCTAAGATTTTCTGTTATCCGTCCTTGGCCAATACCTTCGGAAATTGAACTGCCCTCAGACAACAATTCTCCCTCAGTAAAATACTTGTGAAGTGCAGAACCAAACGGATCAACAAGTCCAATTTTTATGTGAGGTTTTAGGGCCCTAAGACCTTCAGACACACCACTCAAAGTTCCTCCAGTACCCACCGAACATATAAAAGCATCTACCTTTCCAGAGGACTGCTGATATATTTCAGGGGCTGTTGTGGCAATGTGTGCTCTTCTATTGGCTAGGTTATCAAATTGGTTAGCCCAAAAAGCGCCTTTAGGTAGCTTAGTATTGAGTTCAAATGCTAGCCGCTTAGAGTACTTTATATAATTATTCGCGTTCGAGTATGGAACCGCAGGAACTTCAATCAGTCGAGCCCCAGAGTTCTTTAATGCATCTTTCTTTTCTTTCGTCTGTGTTTCTGGGATAACGATTACGGTCGAGAAACCCATCGACGCTCCAATAAGCGTCAAACCAATTCCAGTATTCCCTGCAGTCCCTTCAACAATTGTTCCTCCAGGTTTCAGATCACCAGACAAAATTGCTTCGTTTATAATAGAGAGAGCTGCACGATCCTTCACTGAGCTCCCAGGGTTTAAAAACTCGGCTTTTCCAAGAATTTCACATCCCGACAATTGGGAAAGTTTATTCAATCTAATTAATGGTGTATTACCAACTAAATTTGAGAAATCCGTTATCATTCATTCGTCCACTATTTTAAAAAATTAAAGTTAAGCGGTTTATATGCAACAGAGGCGTCTGCTTTTTCAAAAATTGAAAATAAGGCCAAATTAACATAAACGTAGACACACTAAAAAACTACCCCTCTTCAATTCTTTAAATGATTGAAAATTAATTTGCAAAACATCACAATTTTCATTTAAATCTTAACTTGTTTGCAAGCGAAATAAAATATTAAAAGCAAAAATACCGTAATTAAAAGACAAAAGCTAAGATTTTAACTAATTGAGAGCTTATTAACTGAAAAATCAAAAAAATTTTAGTGACTAAATATAAAAACAAGCTATATACCAACTTACACTGAAAAAAGAGATGAATTCAATCAGCAGTAAAGGTAACATGAAATGGCCAGTACACATCCAAATAGTGAGATTTTAGAGTTGTACGCAAATGGCTCTTTGACCGAAGGTATGGATATCTTTGTCAAAGGACACCTGCATTTCTGTCCAATTTGTAGATCCAAAATCGAGCTGCTAGAAATGATTGCTGGTGAACTTTTAAGCAACAACGTCGATGCCAGTGAGATAAGCTCACCATCATTTGATAATGTATTGGAAAAAATCGCAGGCGATGCCCCAGATCAGCACGAAAAAATGACACCTTCAATCAAGGGAGGTACGATGCCAAATATGATCAATAATTTTGTTGGAAAATCAAGTGATGATATAAATTGGCGTTTTAGACTCCCAGGTATCAGTGACTATCAAATATCTAATAGTAACGGAGAAGAAATAAGTCTTTTGAAAGCGGAGCCTGGAGCAAAAATTTTTCAACATACCCACGAGGGTGAAGAAGCAACTTTAGTTCTATCTGGTGCTCTTCAAGATGGCGAAAAGATTCTACGTGCAGGTGACGTATCCGTTGTAAACGAGAAGCATACTCATAACCCCGCTATAATTGGAGATGAGCCCTGTATTTGTCTGATAGTGATGTCAGGAAAAGTCAAATTTACGGGTAGATTTACTCGGGCAATCAATTTTCTGACGTAACCTATGTATCGAAGACAATTCCTATTATGTCTCGCAAGCGTAGGATTTTCTTTAACACCATCAGCTGGTGTAAGCTCTCAACGTGCTGGAACGGTCTTTAACATCGTCTGGAGAGACCTTGAAGTAGGATATTCGAGTATAAATATCGTTAAAAATTACAACCAAATAATTGCAAGTATAGATGTAAAAATCGATGTAGTGTTGCTCGGTATAAAATTTTTTTCTTATTCGTTAGAATGCCAAGAAATCTGGGAAAATAAAAAATTACTTTCACTAAAATCAGAAGTGTTTGTTGGAAAAAAAAGAGAATTTGCTCACGTGAAAAAAGTTCCAAATGGTTTTGAAATCTCAGGGTCAGGATTTTCGGGCATAATTGATGGGAATCCAGCAACAACAAGTTACTTTACACCCGACTTTTTAAAAAGGAACGTTTGGATAAGCACACAAAATGGAAAACCTCTGAAAGTGCAATCGAAAATGATTGGTACTGAGGAATTACAGGGTCCAACTGGAAAAATTACCGCAACAAATTGGGAAGTAAGTGGCGATCTCAATATCAATTTATATTACAATCAAGATAACGAATGGGTCGGTAGTAACTTTAAGGTTGGGGGCTCAAGAGCAAATTTCCTTCTTCATAATAAAATTGGACGAAGTCATCAATTATGGGAAACATCATGAAATCAGTAGTAATAACGGGAGCATCCAGCGGAATCGGACTCACCACTTGTTCCATATTTTTAGAAAAAGGTTATCACGTCTTTGGATCTGTTCGAAACAAAAAGGATGCTACTAGGCTAAAAGGAGTTTTTACTGAACGCTTCGTCCCATTACTTTTCGATGTAAACAAAAAAGACGAAATAGAAAAATCTATTGCTGTCGTGAAAGCCCACATTGGAAAAAATAATCTAACAGCACTAGTAAATAATGCTGGAATTGCTGTTATAGGACCTTTGGAGTACCTCGATATAAACGATTTCCGATACCAGCTGGAGACAAACCTCATTGGAACCTTAAATTGCATCCAATCATTCCTCCCACTACTCAAAAATGAAATTGATGATACTCAACCCAAAGGTCGGATTGTAAACATCAGCAGTGCCTTAGGTGGGAAAGTTGGATACCCATTTTATGGTGCCTACTGCAGTAGTAAGCATGCCTTAGAAGGGCTGTCCGAAACTCTTCGGCGAGAATTAACTATTCATGGTGTAAAGGTTTCAATTGTCGCACCAGGTGCAATACAAACTCCAATCTGGGATAAAGCAGAAAATGTCGCCATAGAAGAAAAGTATGACAATACCTGCTACTCAGAAGCCTTTCAAAAAATGATCGCTGATATGAAGAAGCTTGGCCAAAACGGTCTCAAGCCAGAGACCGTGTCCAAAAAAATATTAAAAGCTGTTCAAGATAAAAAACCTAAAATTCGTTATACATTTATTAGTGAGCTAACTTTAAACATAATGTATCTCGCTCCTCGTCGCCTAATGGATAAGTTAGTGACACGATACTTAGGGTTAGAGAGCACTGCTCGTAAATAAAAATATTTTAGACATCCTCGATCAATGATTTCTGTATTTTCTGCTGATATTTCTTATTTAGCCCAAAATTCCACATCAAAAATATTGCAAAAAGCTTCAATATTATGGGTGCAATGGCATATAATGCGGTTAACACACCAAGCGAAATTCTTGAGTTATTTCCAACAACGTCAAAGTCAAAATAGGATAAGATAAGAATTGCTAGCCCTGAGGAAATCGCTATGGAACCCTTTGTAGCAATCGACCAAACTGAAAAAAAAGTAGCAGTCCTTCTTTTTCCTCCTTTAACGGTCTCAATATCAATTAGGTCAGCTTGGATCGATGATGGTATCGCTAAATCAGCACTTAGAGCAAACCCACTTAGCAAACAAATTATAAAGAAGGCTAAGAGATCGCCCGAACTTATAAACACAACAGAAAAAAACACACCTGAGGCATAAATCATTGAATAGCACCAAAGTCGATGCTTTTCAATAATTCGACTTAATCTAACCCATACGGGCGTTGCAATAATTGCTGCCCCAAAATATACGAGAAGGAACGGCCCAGCTAAATTTGGAGCACCTAATCTTTGGCCAACAAAGAATACAAATAAGGCCGCAGGTAGTGCATTAGCCGCTCCATTCACAAAGTATGCAATTAAAAGTCGAATAAACATAGGCTCAGATCTGAAAGCCGAAAAAATTTTTGACAGATCTAGTCTTTTAGGTACAAATTTAGGGCGAACCTTCTCATTAACAAAGTACACGCATGATAAAACGGATATCGGTAAAATTGTTATAACAAATAAAGCTATAAATTTCATTCCTTCAAGATCATTTTTTCCCATTGAATAAAGAACAGCGGCTAGGACCGTCCCAACAAGTGCTACGGCCTCCCGATATAGTGTAATTCTCGATCGTTCGCTGTAATTTGATGATATTTCTGCGCCAAGAGCAAAATACGGGGTCATCATGATTGTCCAGCCAACTGTTAACAAACTTAACCATACCATGAGATAAAACGAACCCAATGAAGCTTCTGAGTCTGGCCAAAACAATGCAATTGTAGATATCATCACCAAGGGCATACCTAAAACTAACCAAAACCGCCTAAATCCAAGAGGTGTTTTAAATCTATCGCTAACCAGCCCCATGATTGGGTCTGAGACTGCATCAAATAGACGAATACAAAGAAAAATCACTCCTATTTCAGCCAGTGTTACATTATAATTCCTGACATAAAAATCTGCAAGAAAGATGTATACTGGAAAGTATAAAGCCGCTAATGGTGCCGCCACAGAGCTGTAAGAAAACAGAACTATGAAAGGTGTTTTAAGATCCAAAACTATCCTTTTTGCAAAGTTAATTGTGCTACGTCGCCGGTGCGTGAAAGAAAGAAAGCCGCACAAGACGCAAAATAAAAATTCCACATCCTTTTGAATCTTTCATCAAAACCAAGTGGTTCAATATCTGTCCATACAGAATTAAATTGTTTGTGCCAAATCCGTAATGTTTTGGAATAGCTTTGTCCAAAATTATCCATTTTAATACTGGTAAGACCAGCCTTTTCAATTTGCTCCTTCAACGCAATTTGACTCGGAAGCATTCCACCAGGAAAAATATATTTCTGGATAAAATCAACATTTTTTCTATAATGTGGAAAAAAATCATCTCCTATTGTTATTATTTGAAGGGTGGCTCTACCTTGAGAAGTAAGTCGGTCTCGAACAGTATTAAAATAACTAGGCCAATACTTTTCACCAACGGCCTCAAACATTTCTATAGAAGCAATGGCATCATAAATCCCTTGCTCATCCCTGTAATCCCGCATCACAAAATTCGCTCTATCACTCAGACCAGCTTCAAAAGAACGTTTCTTTGAATACTCCAGTTGCTCTTTAGAAATCGTCAAGCCCGTAACAGTTACACCATAATTTTTTATTGCATATTCGGCAAACCCACCCCAACCACACCCAATCTCTAGGACTTTGTCAGACGGCTTTAAAGATAGATTGTCACAAATGAGTTTATATTTATTCATTTGAGCTTCTGAGAGCGTCTCTTTACCAGTCTCAAACAACGCTGATGAATATGTCATGGTTTCATCAAGCCACTTTGTATAAAAATCATTACCTAAATCATAATGATGAGCAATATTTCGTCTTGCTTGAGCTCTACTATTTGAACGCAACCAGTGCCTCAATCTCTCATAATATCGCAATACATTAGCACCGGGTAAATTACTTCCAAACAAGTCACCGTTAAGCAGCAGAACATCTAAGAGAGTTATAAGGTCAGGAGTATTCCACCAGCCATCAAGATAAGATTCACAAAAACCATTCTCTCCTTCTCGCACTAATCTCGCAAAAAAGTCATTATTCAGTATTTTTATCCTCGCTGTTGGCCCACTAGTTTTCCCTTGAATCTTGAATACTTGTTTATCAGGTAGTTCAATTGTTAACACACCTTGCTCTAAGCCCTGCAGCAAACCCAAAACATTATTAAACCTGCGGGGTAAATTTTTTTCAAACTTTGTCACTGCCAAACCTATTTCTTTAAAATTACTTTTTATTTTGTAACTGTGCATTGTAACTGTAAAATTTAATGCCCTTTAGAACCAATCGAAACGCCTCCCAATGTATTCCAATTATTACTTTTAAGGTCATTAAAGGATGGGTTACCATGCACTTCAGTAAATTAATATCACTTAATTCAACTGCTTCACCATTCTGGGTTGCAATTAAAGTTTTACCGTCTTTACCAGACTGACTAATTTTTATCGATAATCTATCGCTGGGCGGCTTAATCAAAAAACTATACGTTTGATCCATTTCAATAAATGGGGATACATACATCTTCTTCGTTTGATTATGTTTAATTAAATTATTACTAGAAATCTTGGCATTTCTAATATACGTAATTTGGTCTCCAAAAGTATTTTTAACTTCATAAATTATGGTTGTTAAAATACCATTATTGTAACAGAAATATGCTGAAAAAGGATTGAACACATAACCAAGAATTCGGGGGAAACAAAGTAAATACACCTTATCTGCTTCAGGCATTTGCGTTCTCTGCAATTCGCTATTCAGCCATAGTCTCAGCGAGCTACCATCGCGTAGACCATGATCCTTTTCATAAAAAGAAAAAATATTGAACCGGTTTATGCTAAAGAACCTCAACTTACGCTGCGTTGCATCAAAGACATCAATATCCAAGAACAAACTAAAAAAGCTATATTGGAATTTATGCATCTTAGGAATCAATCGCATATGCATTATTTTTCCAATATATATGACCTGATTAGGTATCATTCTGCTGCCCTAAGTGAAAATCTATTTTTCAAACCATATGGTATATTTCGAGCCCAGTCAGGCGTTGAACCCAGAGCACTTGCTATTCGCAATCCAGCTGTTAACCCATCTTCATGAAACCCATAACCGAGCCAAGCTCCAGCATACCAAACTCCGCCATCACCTTGTATGTTATCCATTTTTTCTTGAGCATCGAAGCTCTCTGCATTAAAAATAGGATGTGCATAATTAAACTCTGCATATATACTAGAAGGATCAGGTTCGCTGAGAGGATTTAAAGACACAAAAACTGGTGTTTTTATGTCAATTCCTTGCAACCGGTTCATCCAATATGTTACCGATGAGGCACCATTAAAATCTTCCACTGCCCCTGTGGACAAAAAATTCCAACTGGACCAAGCCTTACTTCGTTTGGGCATTAAGGATTTATCTGAATGCAAAATTGTTCGATTCTGTGACGTTTTAAATTTTTCGAGTAAATTAGACTCTTCTGGTGTTTTGTTGGTTACAATTTTCATAGCTTCCGGAGCGTGGGAGCATATGACAGCATGATCAAATTTCTCTATACTGCCATCATTCAGAGTTAAATCAACAGTTCCATTACTCCGACTGATTGAAACAACAGAACGGTTCACAACAGCTGATGACCCCAATTTTTGTATTATTTTGTTAACATATACCTTTGAACCACCGTCAACAGTTCGCCACACCTGTGTCCGAGACAAACCAGAAAGTAATCCATGGTTACGAAAGAAGGAAATAAAGTTAGAGGCAGGAAAATTTAGTATTTCTGCCTGGGGCGTAGACCAAATCGCTCCACCCATCGGAAGAATAAAATTTTCTACAAACCACTTTCGATATTTATGGCGGGNTAAAAATTCTCCGAGACTGAGCCCAGTCAGCTCTCCAGAATCCATAGCAATCGGAGCTTCTCTGTTAAATCGTAAAATTTCGCGCAGCCCATTAACAAATTTGAAATTTAGCAAGTTCTTTCGTTGGGCAAATAAAGTATCCAAATTACTACCAGAATATTCAAGATTCCCATTCTCTGAAGAAAAGCCAAATGACATATCAGACCACTTAGTTGGTACTTCTAAGTGTTTGAACAACGAGGTTAAATTAGGGTAGTTTTGAGTATTGTAGACGATAAAACCTGTATCAACAGAAGTCCTTTTGCCCCCAATCTGAATATCAACTGTATTAGAATGTCCTCCAAACTTTGTATTTTTCTCAAAAAGCTTAACTTCATATCTATCTGATAAAGCATAAGCTGCTCCCAAACCACTTATGCCAGAGCCAACTATGGCTATCTTCATTCTAATTTCCTTACCACTTCATTAATATTGACTAGTCTCGCTAGACTTTACTTTGGACCATTTTTAGTTCCATACACGATTTAGTACTTTCCAAAGTAATTTAAACCCCAAAAGCGACAAACGTAACATGTTGTTAAGAACAGCTCGCATCATATTCTTAGTTTTTATTAACTTCTATAATTGGCTCATAAATTCTTAGCTAACGACTTGATTAAATTTTCAACATCCTGCTCACTCGTATAGTGAACAAAACTCAAACGTAGGACACCGTGGTTGAGGTCCACCCCTAGAGCCTCCAGTAGCCGGACCGCATAAAAATCCCCGCAGTCTGCCATAATTCCATCTTGTGCCAGATTTTTAGCAATTTGCTTACCGCGCTCCTTTATATCTAAAGCAACAGTTGGCACCCTACCGTCTACTGAATTAGATCCCAAAATTCGTAAATCAGTTCTATTTCGCAAAGAATCAAGTAATGGCTCAAGTAATTTTGTTTCATGCTTTCTCTGCATTTCATGTACCCGCCGGGCTACAACTCGGGAGTTAGAACTTTGATCAAAATGATGTGTATGTACGTCATGTATATAATCTACTATCCCAGCTGATGCAGCTATTTGTGCATGATCGGGCCCTGCTGGGGTAAATCTAGCCAATGGGGAAGCTTCATTAAAATAGTGGCCTTGGTTTTCTAAATTTTTATTTAATTCATCAGAAATATACATAACGCCTAAATGAGTTCCATAAGTTTTGTAAGTAGAAAACAAATAAATGTCTGGGGCTAAATCCTCCAAGTCTGAAAATCCATGCGGAGCATAACTTACACCATCGACACACGTAAAAGCTCCAACATTTCTAACAACTTTACAAACTTCCTTAACCGGATTTATTTCACCAACGATATTTGAACAGTGCGGAAAAGCCAAAAGGAGTACATTTTCATCAAGAAGATCCTTTAAGTCATTAACGTTTAGTGAGCCCGTATCACTATTTACCTTCCATTCTTTTATCTCAAACCCACTACGCTCAAGTCTTCGCCATGACCCAGAATTAGCTTCATGATCTTGGTTCGTTACTATGACCACGTTGCGCTTAGAGTTCATATTTTTAAATGCTTGAGCCAATACATACGTATTTTGACTGGTAGACGGGCCAAAATGCAACGTGCTTGGCGCAATACTAAGTAAGGCAGCCAACCCTTTGCGTGCCTCGTCCATTTCTTGACCCCCAAGTGAAGACGCCTCATAACTTGCGTATGGTTGGACTTTTCGACTTGTATAAAACCTATTAAGTCTCGATATAACAGCTCCAGCTGCAAAACTACCTCCAGCATTCTCAAAGAAACTTTTTTCAGCTAATTCAGGTACTCTAAAAGCAGGAAACTGAGATCTTACAAAATCAATGTTTAGTTCAGTCATTACTTACTCCCCAGAAAATATTAGAACGTTTCTAGAATAATTATCAAAATATTAAAGCAATTTTGGGCTAAAAATAGAAATTATGGTTTACTTTCAAAACCGAAAAGCCATTGAAAACAGAAGGTTTTACCTAAGTAAATGTTTAAATCAACTAGCTCCTGAACCTTTCTCAGTAGCGTTAACTAAGCAAGCCATATTACCCATATGCTTGTTTTCATGCATTCGTTGATGTGCAAGTCCAATTTCATCAAATGAAAACGTATCTGAATGGCCTGGGTCAACTTTTCTATCTATAACCAGCTGGTTTACAGCCTCAGCTTGTTCATCGTTGGCTAAATGCGAGCCCTGCAACCGCTTTTGCATAAACCAAAGGTATCGTAGATCCAAAGATACATTGAAGCCGGAAGTTCCCGCACAAATTACGACCATCCCACCGGTATCACAAACAAAACACGATGTTGGCAAAGTTGCTTCTCCTGGATGCTCAAAAACAATCTTAGGGTTTTTTCTTTCACCAATAATATCCCAAATTGCTTTTCCAAAAGCTCGAGCACCCGACATCCATGTTTTCCACTCGGGAGATGTCGTATCAGGCATGACGCCCCAATGAGTAAAATCGTTTCGATTAATCACTCCAACAGCACCTAGGTCTAAACAATACTGTCGTTTATCTTCACTGGAAACGACCGCTACAGGCTTTCCACCCAGTGCAGCAACTATTTGAATAGCCATAGCACCAAGTCCGCCGGCAGCACCCCAGATTAAAACCACATCATCCTTCTCTACAACATTGGGCGACCATCCCATTAATTGCCGATAGGCAGTCGAAGCACAGAGCATGTAAGAAGAAGCCGCTTCCCAAGTCAGATGTTTTGGTTTCTGCTTTATCTGATGCGATTGAGCTTTTGCAAACTGACAATAGGATCCATAGTTCGTTTGGTATCCCCAGATACGAGTTGACGAAGCCAGCATTGGATCTTTACCACTTAAAACCCAAGGGTCTTCAGGATCCCACCACCCCGAATGCACTACAACTTCATCGCCTATTTTAACATCGGTCACTTCAGTACCAATCGCCCAGACTATCCCAGACGCATCTGAGCCACCTGCATGAAAATCCTCGGGTTCACCTTTTTTCTGACGATCGGCGATAACGTCCACAGGATATCCCTTGGCAGCCCACACATTATTATAATTTATTCCAGTTGCCATAACATAAACAAGGACATCTTTTGGTCCTAGCTGAGGAACATCGATGATCTCTCTCTGCCACGCATCTATTGGTTCGCCAAATCTGTCCTGTCTAATTGCAAATGCATGCATTTTTTTTGGAACTTGTCCTAAGGGTATTTCTTCACCTAAATCGTAAATTTCTTTTAAAGACATTCTTTAACTCCTAAATTTATCACAACCCAATTAATAATGATTATCCTACTCTAATTGGGACCATGCCAGTCAATCTGACAAATTTCTGCGCTGCGCCCGTCAAAGTCCCAAACTCGTCCATAAGCCCTAACTTTTCCTTTATCCGCCATAGCAACGGTTATATCTGATCCCATCCAATATTCGGTGTTACTCACTACAACGTTGGTTTCTGCATTTGCACCTCCAATAGGGGTTACTGCACCTGTAATTTTTTTTCCAACTTTTAGATGCCGAGTGCTTCCATCGGTTGTATATTCAACAGGTGCTCTCTCAGCGCCAAGAAACTCCCCAACAAGCATTTTAAATAAACCAGTTGTTCCTTTGAGCTTACCCGAGAAAATATCAACCAGGCCTGAGTATGCTTTTTCAGACGCTCTCTCATCAATGAAGGCCGCTGCCTTCCAATTTCCTCTGCCCATATTTCCAGGAATATCCATCATCATACCAATATTCAGTCCTGAGATGTCTTCACCATCGTAATCTCCATCATCAATCCGAATCCCTAACCAAGCCTGGCAGTAACCTTCAGTTGGNGGGTGCTTACCCAGACTTACTACGCAAGGACAGAACACTGTACAATTACAGTTTAAAATTAGTTCTCCTTTGATTTTCCACTCTTTAAGTGGATTTTCAGTTTTTAAATATCGCAGTGAGTCTCTTTGTTCAGCCAACGAATTTCTCCTTGTATATTCTTCTCTACCGTAATCTTCTAAAAGTTATAACATTCATAAAGTAAGCACCACATTTAAACCAGCACCAACTATTAACGCATAGCCCAAAGGCTTACTAATATACTCCCCCAATTTTGGCAACTTCTCAAAAACCATCATCACGGTCGCGAGCCCCATAAACACGAGACTCATAGTTCCACCTACGAAGGCCAAAAACATTAACATCCAACAGCATCCTAAACAACTGAGGCCAAGTCGCAAGCCCATTTTAAAACTTGCCGTTCTTTCCTCACTCCAAAATTCCATAAAAAATATTAAAGGAGCACGACATTTTGAAGCACAAGCATTTTTAAATCTCGAAAACTGGTAAAGGCCTGCACTGGTAAGGATGGCCGAAGACAATAATGGGTAGATAAATTGGCCGTTTTGATCAACAAGGCCAAAGTTAATAAAAATAGCCTGAAGAACTGATATTAATGCACTGTAGCTAACCCAGATGAGTAAAAAACCAGATAATATTAAGATAAATCCCAATGAGCTTCCTGCCCCACTAAAAATTAGATCCTGATAAGTTCTGAGAGTAGGAACCAAAGTTGGCATCATCATTGCTCCAGACATAATTACCCACATTAGAAACAACGAAAAATAATCATCAGACCCAGCAGCTTGACTACATAGTTCAATCCAAAAATCAGCACCGTATATCGATTTAAAGGCCGCAACCTCAGATGCATTTTCACTGGTGAATAGGACTGCAATCCAACTGACTATTACAAAGAAGTAAAATATGAGCCAGTGAATATCAGATCTCATTATTTTTAAAAACATAGCTATTCTGTGTCCCAGTACTTCTTAAGTCAGTAGTCGACCAAACGAACGAATAACAATATTAGGACGCCCCAGCCATGTCATAAAATAGCTAGTGCAAAACACTATCATTTTCAACTTATTCTATTTAGCTTTCAGTAACAATTTGACATTGGATTATAAGTTATTTGTAAAATCTATTTATATTTTTTAAACTTTATAAAAGAATGTAGCCTTGCGATGAAAATCTTTTTTGTATATAACCCTCTTAATTTGATATTGAGTGCTATCGTCAAATTGATAGGTACACAGTATTAAAATTTAATCAAACACTTTCGAACTGAGGCCACCATGAGCCATTTCACTGCCTATTTAGATGAAATTAAAATACGAAAACAACAAAACCTCAGTCCTAAACCTATTGAAGACGGTGAGTTGATTACAGAAATTGTTTCCCAAATTAAAGATTATGCTAATGAATACAGAGACGACTCATTAAAGTTTTTGATTTATAACACGCTGCCAGGGACAACTGCCGCTGCGGGGGTCAAAGCTAAGTTTTTAAAAGAAATCATTCTCGGTAACGCCATTATTGAGGAAATTGAACCAAAATTTGCTTTTGAATTACTATCGCACATGAAAGGTGGACCGTCTGTAGAAGTTCTTCTAGATCTTGCATTGAGTGATAATCCTTTAATTGCTAAAGCATCAAGTGAAGTGCTCAAAACACAGGTCTTTCTTTACGACGCAGATACTGACCGACTTAAAAAAGCTCATGCTGCTGGTAATGATATTGCATTAGAAATTCTTCAAAGTTATTCAATTGCAGAATTTTATACCGACCTTCCAGATATCGAGGAAGAAATTAAGGTTGTCACTTTTATTGCAGCAGAAGGAGACATTTCCACAGATTTACTCTCTCCCGGAAACCAAGCACATTCGAGATCTGATCGAGAGCTCCACGGTAAGTGCATGATATCCGAGAAAGCTCAGTCGGAAATTAAAGAGCTCCAGAAGAAAAATCCTGGCAAACGGGTCATGTTAATTGCTGAAAAAGGAACTATGGGCGTAGGCTCTTCAAGAATGTCAGGCGTTAATAATGTGGCGTTATGGACAGGGAAACCAGCGAGCCCATATATTCCGTTTGTAAATATTTCACCAATTATAGCAGGCACAAATGGGATCTCTCCAATTTTTTTAACCACCGTAGGCGTAACAGGTGGTATTGGTGTGGATTTAAAAAATTGGGTTAAAAAACTAGATTCAAACGGTTGTCCAATCTTAAACAACGATGATAGTCCAATTCTTGAACAGGCATACTCAGTCGAAACGGGAACTGTTCTGACGATCAACACAAAAAACAAAACATTATATAATGAGGATAAAAGCGAAGCGCTTGCAGACGTGTCCGCATCATTTAGCGCCCAAAAAGTTGAATTCATGAAGGCCGGGGGCTCATACGCAATTGTTTTTGGCAAAAAGCTTCAAAGTTTTGCTTGTGAAACATTGGGGATTGAGTTTAAGTCCGCATTTGCACCCTCCAAGGAAATTTTTCATAAAGGTCAGGGTCTCACAGCGGTAGAAAAGATCTTTAATAAAAACGCTCTTGGTATCTCCGCTGGAACTATTTTACACACTGGCTCAGATGTTAGAGTAAAGGTAAATATTGTTGGCTCGCAGGATACAACTGGCTTAATGACTTCCCAAGAACTTGAGTCAATGGCTGCCACCGTTATTTCGCCTACTGTTGATGGTGCCTACCAGTCAGGTTGTCATACAGCTTCAGTATGGGATTTTAAGGCCCAAGAAAATACTCCGAAATTGATGAAATTTATGCATAAGTTTGGTTTAATAACAGCACGAGACCCTCAGAATGAGTATCACTCTATGACCGATGTTATTCACAAAGTTCTTAACGATCTCACAGTTGATGACTGGGCAATTATTGTCGGAGGTGACTCTCATACCCGAATGTCTAAAGGAATAGCCTTTGGTGCTGACTCTGGAACAGTTGCTCTCGCACTAGCAACAGGTGAGGCCACTATGGTCATTCCTGAATCAGTAAAAGTGACATTTAAAGGACAAATGCCGGATTATATGGATTTTCGTGACGTTGTTCATGCAACCCAATCTCAAATGCTAAAACAATTTGGTGATAACGTGTTCCAAGGACGGGTTATCGAAGTCCATCTCGGAACTTTACTTGCTGATCAAGCATTCACATTTACAGATTGGACTGCTGAAATGAAAGCAAAAGCATCAATATGTATCTCTGAGGATAGCACCCTTATTAAGTCCCTTGAGATAGCAAAGCACCGAATTCAAATCATGATTGATAAAGGAATGGATAATAAAAATCAGACCTTAAAAGGTCTAATAGATATTGCAGAGAAAAGAATAGCAGAGATTCAATCTGGTAAAAAGCCTGCTTTAACGGCAGATGAGAATGCTAAATACTTTGCCGAGGTTGTGGTGGACTTGGATGAAATCAATGAGCCAATGATTGCAGATCCTGATGTGAATAATTTAGATATTTCAAAACGATACACCCACGATACTATTAGACCAATTTCATTCTATAAGGCGAAGAAAAAAGTTGACTTAGGCTTTGTCGGTTCATGCATGGTTCACAAAGGAGATATGAAGATTGTTGCACAAATGCTCAAAAACTTGGAAAAAAGTGATGGTGATGTCAAATTTAATGCTCCATTAGTTGTTGCAGCACCAACCTATAATATTATTGATGAGCTGAAGGCAGAAGGTGACTGGGCTGTCTTACAAAAGTATTCTGGATTTGAATTCGATGACAATACACCCAAGGATTCTGCAAGAGTTCAATATGAAAATATTTTATATCTTGAGAGACCTGGATGTAATCTCTGTATGGGGAATCAAGAAAAAGCTGAAAAAGGCGATACTGTTTTGGCCACATCAACCCGATTGTTTCAAGGACGTGTTGTCGAAGATACAGAGGAGAAAAAAGGCGAATCACTACTAGCATCAACTCCTGTCGTTGTCCTTTCTGCTATTCTTGGTAGAACACCAACTTTGGAAGAGTATAAAGTTGCTGTAAAAGGTATCAATCTTACCAAATTTTCTCCACCTATAGAAAAAACATCGTCATTATCGGCTCATTTTTAAGAGCTCCAAGTTTCCTCAGTTAGTGTACGCGAATTCTTATGGTTAAAAACACCAGGATTAAGAAATAAAATTTATTGATACCGTAGAAAGGTAATGTTTTAAACTAAACCTCCAAAAAGGTTTCAGTAGACTTAGTTGACCTTATTACTTTCACAAAAACTGTAACTGTTTCAATTCTCAATAATATTATGAAAGAGACTATAAATTTAATACTTTATTAAGGATAAAAGCTAGGCTAGTTAATACCTGATGTTAGAAGTAGAAAACTTGTCTTATCAGCGAAATGGACGCCCCGTATTTTCAGATATCAATTTTAAAGTTGAGCCTGGGAATTGTGTGCTGCTGAAAGGGCCAAATGGTTCAGGTAAGTCAACCCTTTTAAGGGTTTTAGCCGGTCTGCTGCCAGTACAGCAAGGAAAATTACTAATTAACCAAAATAGATCTACTGATCATTACGACTTCATAGCCGCAAATATAGAGTTCGTGGGCCATCTGAGTGCCGTAAAGAAACAAATGACACTTTGGGACAACTTGCAGTTTTGGACAGACATCTCGGGAATCGGACCGCTAGATAGGCTGGAACCAAAGTTCAACGATCCTTTAAGTATTGACAGTTTCAAAAACCAGCTGACCTTTCTTTGCTCAGAGGGTCAAATACGACGCCTCGCACTTTCAAGGCTAGCCATTAGCAAAAAAAATATATGGCTGTTAGATGAACCTACCACGTCTCTCGACCAAGGGACGATACAAAGCTTTGAAAGGCTGGTTAAAGCACACTGTCTTGAGGGGGGAATAGCAGTTATTGCTACTCATGATAAACTAGAGATTCCCAAAACTCAGTCAGTTACAATTAACCTTAAACAAAAAAGAAAGTTGGAAAAGACTGACTTCTTGGATCCGTTTCTTGCTGGTGATTGGTAATGACATCAGCGCTGGCATATTTCAGATGGGAATTAAAACTAATTTTTAATACTGGTGGAGCCATAACTAATGTTGTGAGTTTTTTTACTGTTTTTGTACTTTTATTTCCAGTGGGGCTAGGTTTTGAAAGTAAAGACCTCACAAAAATGGCTCCTGGAATACTTTGGATAGGCTCACTATTATCAGTACTGATCGCTTTAGACCGATTTTTTCTACTCGACTCTGAAGATGGAACATTAGATCTGTTGTCCTTATCTTCACTACCAATGGAAATGATCGTTTTAATAAAAATGTTAACTCATTGGTTGACAACAGGGCTACCACTAACGCTCCTTTCGCCATTATTCGCTCTAATTCTAAACCTTCCAATAGACTCTTTCGTTTGGTTGTTCTTGAGCCTACTGGTGGGAACACCAGCCCTTAGTTTTATTGGTGTTATCGCAGCAAGCTTAACCCTAGGAATCAGAAGAGGTAGTTTACTAATAGCGATAGTTGTAATACCTCTCTATCTGCCTACCCTCATTTTTGGAACAAAGTTAGTTCAATTGTCAGTGGCTGGAGAAAGTGTAACGCCTGCCTTGATATTCCTTTTTGCAACAACACTATTTTCTTTGGCTATTGCTCCCTTTATAAGTGTGATAGCAATCCGAGCACACTGGAAATACTGATTAATATCATAAGATAAAAATTTAAGGAGTTGAAGTAATTATGTCTGTTTGGAAGTTTGCAAACCCAAACCTTTTTTTAAAATGGAGTGCAAAGGTTGTCCCAGTATCAGCGACTCTAGCCGCACTATTACTAGTACTGGGGTTTGTCTGGGGCGGTATGTTTACTCCCGATGACTACCGCCAAGGGTCTGCAGTCAAAATTCTTTTTGTTCACGTGCCTAGTGCCTTCTTGGCAATAAACATTTATTTTATGATGTTTGCTGCCAGTCTTATTTGGCTAATAAAACGACATCACGTGAGTGCTCTCGCGGCCAAAGCGGCTGCTCCTATTGGAATAGCTATGACTTTAATAGCTTTAGTGACTGGTGCAATTTGGGGACAGCCAATGTGGGGAACTCCCTGGGTCTGGGACCCTCGACTGACCTCTTTCGCAATAATGCTTGCCTTTTACATTAGTTATATTTCTTTATGGAGTGCTATGAGTAATAGTGATAAAGCGGCTGACTTGTCATCAATACTTTGCCTTACGGGCTCAATCTTTGCAGTCTTATCACGATATGCTGTTAATTTTTGGGATCAAGGCTTGCACCAAGGTGCCTCTCTATCATTAGATAAAGAGGAACACGTGTCCAATGAATTCTTTTTTCCGCTATTGGTTTGTATCTTTGGCTTCACATTCTTATTTATTACATTGGTCTTAATTCGGACCCAAACAGAAATTAGAAAACGACGAATTGTTTCCTTACTTAGGGAGGTGGGTCAGAACAGATGATTGAACTTTCTAAATATACAGTCCATGTAATAGGCGCCTATGGTGCCACACTTATAATAATATTAGCTATAAGCCTTTATACGTTTATTGATTTTAAAAAGACAAAAAAACAATTAGATAATATATCAAAGAAGAAGAAAAAATAGTTCATGAAATATATCAAGAATGGCTTGCTCTTTATTCCAATCATAGCTTTTATTTTTATTTCAGGGACATTTTATTTGGCTTTAAAATTCAATAATTTAGATGAATTACCTAGTGCCTTAATAAAAAAATCTGCCCCAAAAATCGAATTAATGCAACTTGGTGACAAAGAATTACCGCTCAACGAAGACTTTGGATCGCCTGAAATAAAGTTTGTTAATTTTTGGGCTAGCTGGTGTGCTCCGTGTCGAGCCGAACATCCGATGCTGGAACAGATTTCAAAGTTAGGTTATCCAATCATAGGAATAAACTATAAAGACGAACCTCAAAACGCATTACAGTTCTTGGAGACCTTAGGGGATCCATATTCAAAAGTTGGGTCAGACTTGTCTGGGCGAGCAGGTATTGAGTGGGGGTTATACGGCGTTCCAGAAACCTTTGTTATTGACAAAAATGGACAAATTATTTTTCGACACGCTGGGCCTATCACAAGTACCAATTTTAACAAAAAATTTCTACCGCTGTTAACTAAAAAGCCTTAACTGTTATCTGTATCTTCAATGCGGTACTTCTGTATTAATCTTGCCTGAGAAAAGAAGAAAATAAACGTTGATATAGGAAGGCCAAAAGTTTTAAAATTCACCCAAATATCTGTGTTAAACGACCGCCAAATGTATTCATTTGCTATTGCTAAAATTATGAAAAATAGAGCGAACCTCTTAGTCAAAATCATCCAACCCTCATCTTCCATTGGAAGTGCGACCGCCATAAGAGATTTGAGGTAGCTACGACCACGGAGTAATCCAATCCCTAGCAAGGATGCAAAAACTAGATAAATAATAGTTGGCTTCATCTTAATAAAAGTTTCATCGCGCAACCAAATAGTCAAACCACCAAAAACAAGCACTATCATAGCAGTAAATAGGGGCATTTTAGCAACTGTTTTAGTTTGAAAATATCCAACTAAAACAGTTGCTAAAATTGTTGGGATAAAGGCTTTAGTAGCAAAAATTATTCGTTCTAGGCTTTCATCACCTTCAAATAAATCTGGCAGTGGGGCATACTTATACGCGATAAAAAAGACTACTATTGGACCAAACTCTAAGAGAGCTTTTACCACTGAATTTTGTTTTACATCTGCCATTGTAACCCTCTGATTATTGCGTTTATAAGCCTTCTACACCAGTAAGTGCTATTGTAAATTCTTCTGGATCAAAAGGTTGAAGATCATCAATACCCTCACCAATGCCGATAGCATGGATCGGAAGTTGAAACCTATCGGCTAGGGCTACTAAAATTCCTCCCTTGGCAGAGCCATCGAGCTTCGTCATAACTAATCCCGAAATTTCTGCAGTTTTTTGAAAGACCTCCACTTGACTGATAGCATTTTGTCCTATCGAAGCATCCAATACAAGCAACGTGGTCTGCGGCGCTTTTTCATCAATTTTACGTAAAACACGAACTATTTTTGCTAATTCTTCCATTAAATCAGATTTATTTTGCAATCGACCCGCAGTATCAATTATTAAAATATCTGTACCATCTTTTTGAGCCCTCATCATAGAGTCATACGCTAATGCAGCCGGATCACCTCCAGAACTTGTTTTAAGCACTGGAACATTTGCTCTCTCTCCCCATACTTCAAGCTGCTCAACAGCTGCCGCTCTAAAAGTATCTGCAGCCACAATTTGGACTGACTTTCCCGCACTTTTAAATTGGTTTGCCAATTTTCCAATTGTAGTGGTTTTTCCTGAACCATTTACTCCAACTACTAAAACTACCTGAAGTACTCCTTTTGAAATACCTATTGGAACAGACACAGGATCCAATATCTTCTTTACCTCATTTGCCAGACCTAATTTGATTTCATTCATACTTAACTTACGACCATACTGAATCTCCCCAAATGAAGCAGTAATTTTCATCGCTGTACTTACTCCTAGGTCAGCTGAAATCAAAAGATCTTCCAGACTTTCCAATAATTTGTCATCAACAATTCGTTGCTTTTTCGATGACTTATTATTTTTTATCAGCTTGGAAATGAAACTTTTACTATTTGAAGCTGTCCCCGTGTCTTCCAATATTTTTTGTTTATTAAACGGCAGCGCTGAACTACTAACAACATCTTGTTTATGTTCTGAAGCATTATTTTCTTTGGTGATTACTGGACTTGACGTGTCCTCCATAATTGTTTCTAAACCCTCTTCTATCTTTGAAGAGGATTTAAAAAGTCTTTCTTTTAATTTAGACAGAAAAGACATCTTATAATCCTAACAATTAATCACGCGGTTTATAGAAGAAATATGCCTGCTGGAGTAAGCAAACACACCAAAATCGTCAAGTTTAAACTCATTATTCTGTTTTCACCTTAGCACTCAAACGATCATCCTTGAACTCTAGGATAAGATGATTTGAGTTAATAGCCTCTTTAGAATTATCAACAATCTTTTGATTGTCATCTCTCACAATGACGTATCCTCGTTCTAAAGTTTTTCTATAGCTTAAAGACTCGCAAAGACGCCCGAGCTCAAGTAATTTATTTTTATAGTTTTGCATAATCACTTTAATGGCAAAGGAAAGCCTATCTGATAAAGCCTCAGTTTCTTCCTTCTTACGGTGCACATCTCTTTGGAGAATTTTGGGTTGAAGTGTTTCAACCCCAGAACGTACATAATTCAGTTTCTTTTGATTTACAAAATTTTTAATTGCACTTTCTAGCTTTCCTGTAATCAAATCTAAATACTGATGCCGCTCAGATACAAAAGTATCAATTTTAGGCATTAACCGCTCAAGCTCACGAATTTTTAATTTTTGCCGCTCAAACAAAATGCTGATTTGGCGAGTTCGTCTTTGGTCAAGAGAATTCAATGTAGCGTTTAGCTCATTTCTCACAGGAACAGCCATTTCAGCTGCAGCAGAAGGAGTAGGTGCCCTTCTATCAGCAACATAATCCAGTAGAGTAATATCTGTTTCATGACCAATGGCAGAAATGATTGGTATCCTTGACTCGCTCACCGCCCGCACTACATTTTCTTCATTAAAACCCCATAAATCTTCGATAGAGCCACCGCCACGAGCTACAATTAAAAGGTCAGGCCTAGGTACCGCACCACCATCAGAAATTTCATTAAACTTCTTTATAGCTAAAGCAACTTCAACTGAACATTTGTCTCCTTGCACCGTTACTGGCCAAAGTAATACATGCCGTGGAAATCTATCTCTGAGTCGATGTAATATATCTTTTAAAACAGCACCAGATGGCGACGTGATGACACCTATTGAATTCGGAATAAGTGGTAGCGGTTTTTTTCTTGAATCCAAAAATAATCCCTCATCCGATAGCTTCTGTTTTCTTTTCTCCAGTAAAAGCATGAGAGAGCCAAGTCCCGCTGGAGCTAAATGTTCTATAATAATTTGATAGCGACTTTGACCTGGAAATGTTGTAATACGGCCAGTAACAATAACCTCTAAACCTTCCTCAGGAGGCACCTTTAAGTTTTGTGCAGTTCCTTTCCATATTATTCCAGCCAAAACAGATTTTTCATCTTTAATATCAAGGTAAAGGTGTCCAGAAGCAGGTTTTGAAACTCGTCCTATCTCGCCTTTTACCCGAACATGGGAAAATTCCCCCTCAATACTCCTTTTTATTGCGACAGAAAGATCCGAAACTGAAAATTCTGGTATATTTTCTACCAAATCATTTGCATCGAAGAGATCACTCATTTAATTATCCACTATTGTTCACCCGACATATTAATACCTTAACTAAACAAAAGATTAAAGTAACTAACACAGTTGGACATGAAGATGAAAATATTAATCGTAGGAGGTGGTGGCCGAGAGCATTCTCTAATCTGGGCAATTTCCCAAAATCCTAGGTGCCAAGAAATTTTTTGTGCACCTGGAAACGCAGGAATCAATACTATTGCAAAGCAAGTAACACTCAATATCATGAAACCAGCTGAGGTTGTAGCATTCTCCAAAAAAAACTGTATCGACTTTGTAATTATAGGCCCTGAAGCTCCTTTAATAGTAGGTCTTAGCGACGCCTTAAAAAAAGAAGGTATCCTTACCTTTGGACCATCCAAAGCGTCAAGTAGGCTGGAAGCCTCGAAGTCTTTTACCAAAGAAATTTGCAACCTAGGGAACATACCGACTGCGGCTTCAGAAACTTTTTATACTCTTGAGGATGCACAGAACCATCTTAAGGGTTGCAACCTCCCAATTGTAATCAAAGCTGATGGATTGGCCGCAGGAAAAGGGGTTGTAATTGCAGAATCAAATGATACGGCTCTAGATGCTGTTCAAACAATTTTTGATGGTAAGTTCAGCACTGCTAAAGATCCAATAGTTATAGAAGAATTTCTAGAAGGAGAAGAATTAAGCTATTTTGCCGTCACTGATGGGAAGACGTTACTACCTATTGGTAGTGCACAAGACCATAAAAGAGCATTTGATGGCGATAAAGGTCCAAATACTGGTGGCATGGGCGCATACTCACCAGCCCCTCTTTTAACCAATGAATTAGAAGAAAAAATTATTTCGAAAATTATAAAACCAACGTTAACCGTAATGACTGAAAAGAACTTACCTTTTGTTGGTGTTCTTTACGCTGGATTAATGATCAAAAATGGAAACCCCAAGTTAATTGAATATAATGTAAGATTTGGAGATCCTGAGTGCCAAGTGCTAATGGTTAGACTAGGTGGGCAAATACTTGATATCTTGTTGGATTGTGCCGAAGGCAAGCTGGATCAATCGAAAATAAACTGGGCAAATGACTCAGCCATTTCCGTAGTGATGGCATCAAAAGGTTATCCAGGGGAGTACAACAAGGGAACAGCTATCCGAAATATTGCCATTGCAGAAAAAATCGATGGTGTTGAAGTATTTCATGCCGGGACTAAGGATAATAATGGCGAGGTAGTAGCCAATGGAGGAAGAGTTTTAAGTATAACTTGTAGAGAGCAAACCCTAGAATTGGCAAGAAAGAAAGTTTATAAAGCTATATCATTAATTGATTGGAGTGATGGATTTTATCGAAGCGATATTGGTTATAGAGGTTTAAAACAAAATAATAATTAGATTTGTTTTTCTGGCATTCGAACAACTAAGCCGTCAAAATCATCTGTCACTTCTAGTTGGCATGTTAATCTAGACGTTGTAGGGTTGGGATCATATGCAAAATCCAGCATATCCTCTTCCATATCATCTTTTGGAGGCAATCGATCAACCCAGCCTGGATCAATGTAAACATGACAAGTAGAACAGGCACAGGCTCCACCGCAATCGGCCTCTATACCTGGAATATTATTATCCCTCGCACCTTCCATTACAGTCAGGCCCTTGGCCACATCGATAACGTGCTCAGTTCCATTAAATTCGATGTAAGTGACTTTTACCATACTTTTACCTCTCACTATTAAATTACTTAGTATCTCAGATTCGAGACAGTAGCTAGTTTCAAATTTTAAAATTTCCAAATTTTTATTGCATAAATTTTACTTTGTTCTACTTTTGTTCTTTATAGGGTCTATATTATAAAGGTAAATAGAAAATGAAGGTGTCAACTGCTCACGATTTAACAAAATTAGATACGAATACAAATGTAAAAGTGGCGGGAATTGTTACATTAAGGCAACGTCCTGGAACAGCAAATGGGGTCGTCTTCATATCTTTAGAAGACGAAACAGGTACTATAAACATTATATGTTGGAAAAATATTTATAATAAATTTCATCACGAAATTTTACAATCAAAATTACTACTGATTGAGGGCTTGATGCAAAAAGAAAATGGAAGCGTAAATATTATTGCAAATTCAATAAAAGATATATTTAAATTATTAAAATTATTACCATCTATTAACTGATTTTATAAATTATCGAACGAAGATTTTTCCAAATATTGTTTCAATTTCAACTATAGAAATTTCAAACCTATTTTTTTGTTCTTGCGAATAAATAATTTTAAACTTTAATGGCTTTCCTGTTTTCTCTAACTTTTTGAACCCAGCTATTCTATTAAAATTACCAATACATACAATTGACCCGTTCTCAGTTCTTTTATTTGCAAACACTAATTCTGACATTCGAAAACCGTCTAATATTATTAATTTATCAGTACATAGCTGTGNTTCACTTCGTTCTNNTAATAGCCATAATACGAATGATACTGTGTCAACGGTATTCTCAATGCCAATTGGATTTTTAATGTGATACGGTTTTTTTAATTCAGACGAGGAATCAAAGTCTATCAACTTACCATTTATATAACTTAAGCGAGTTTCGTTCAATTTTCCTTTTGCATTCCACCTCGTTATCGACTGAGTGGGTATTAAATTGCCATTTGCAGTCACTTCACCGACTGCACCTGATGAAATTCTAAACCTAGAAAAGAAATTTATTATTGATTTTCCAGATCCAATTGTCGAAATACTATATTTATCATCACTTATTTCTGCTTTTACTTTGAGTACTCCAAGCTCAGCTCCCCAAAATATTAACTTGAAAGACCGTTCAATTTTATGCGACATTCCTTCTACAGATGATGCAAGACAGAACCAGATAAAAAACATTTTAATTTTGTACGATAGAAATCTCAAAACTGATAACTTTCTAAATAATCTTTTTTAAACGACTTGAAACTCAATAATAAAACTGGTGCCAATGGGCCATAAAATAGAGCCAAATTATTTTAGAGGTTATTCTATTGACTGATTTCACTGAGATTAACCTTATAGAAATTATAGAAAAGATCAAAGCAGGTGACCGCAGATCACTTTCTAGAGCTATAACATTAGCAGAATCCACACGTAAAGACCACCAACGGTATTCCAAGAAAATCATTCAGCAACTTATCTCTCACCCTAAGAAATCTGTTAAAATAGGCTTAACGGGGACACCTGGCGTTGGAAAATCTACATTTATAGAAACCCTCGGCCTACAACTCATTCAGAAAGGAAAAAAAGTTGCCGTCCTGGCAATTGACCCATCTTCCTCAAAGACTGGAGGCTCTATACTCGGTGATAAGACTCGGATGGAATTACTCAGTAAGGAACCAAATGCTTTTATCAGACCATCACCCAATAGAGGTTCTCTTGGTGGGGTTGCAAAGCGAACTAGAGAAGCAATCAAGCTATGCGAGGCTGCTGGCTATGATATTATTCTGGTCGAAACTGTCGGTGTTGGACAATCTGAGACAATGGTCTCAGAAATGACTGATGTATTTTGTTTGTTAATTGCTCCAGCCGGTGGAGACGAACTCCAGGGAGTAAAGCGTGGCATAATGGAAATGTCAGATATTATTCTAATTAACAAAGCTGACGGCGAGCTAAAAGCTATTGCAAGGCAAACCTCCGCTCAATACGAGGGTGCATTGAGGCTCTTTCGCCATCGAAAGTGTGATCCTCCCAATTTTCCAAAAGTTATTTGCGTCTCATCTCTGAAAAGTTCAGGCTTGGCCGAAGCTTGGATTACAATAGACGAACTAGTTTCGTGGAGACAAAAAAACGGTCATTTTAAAACAATTAGAGAAAATCAAAAAATTGCCTCGTTTAAACGCGAGTTATTTAATGAATTTGAAAATAAAATTACTAAATCACATGATATTCTTTTACAAATTAAAGCATTAGAGGAAAGAATTGGTGAAGATGAAATTACGCCTGAATTAGCCGCGGCTTATTTAATTAAAAAGATTTTTATCTAAACCTTTCTGTTGAAATACCCACATTTGCAATTGATCAGCTCTTGACTTAACGGGCATACACGGTTACTGATTTGCCACTTAGAATGCGGTAGTAATAACTACTAGAAATTAAAGAGGTACGAATATGTCGCGGCGATGTGAATTAACGGGAAAAGGCGTGATGACAGGCAATAATGTTAGCCACGCAAAAAACAGAAGCCGAAGAAGATTCCTACCTAATCTAAATAACGTCAGCCTGGCTTCTGAAGCCTTAGGTAGAACTTTCAAGTTTAAAATATCTGCTTCAGCATTAAGAACTGTTGATAGAAAAGGTGGTTTAGACTCTTTTCTAGAGAAAGCAAAAGAAGAAGAGTTATCAGCATCCGCCCTGAAGGTTAAAAAAGATATAAGTAAAGCTTTATCAACAGCTTGAAACTTAGAATTGTACGATGCCACTACAGTTAAAAATTACTGCTTATGAGTACGCTGAGTATAACGAGCTCGGATATCGTAAACGACTAAAAGCTACCGACTATTACCCTCAGCATGAAAAACTTCATACAGGCTTATGAAAAAACTTACGCATATTCGAAATTTCTCAATCGTGGCTCACATTGATCATGGAAAATCTACTCTCGCAGATAGACTAATTCAACTTACAAATACAGTGGCCAGTCGAGATATGAAGGAGCAGCTCCTGGACTCTATGGACATTGAAAGAGAGCGTGGAATTACAATAAAAGCAAATACTGTAAGACTAGACTATGTGTCAAAATCTGGTGAAGAGTACATATTAAATCTTATTGATACGCCAGGGCATGTGGACTTTTCTTATGAGGTCTCTAGATCGATGCGTGCTGTTGAAGGTTCTTTGTTGGTAGTGGATGCCTCACAGGGTGTCGAAGCACAAACTCTAGCCAATGTTTATACAGCTATAGATGCAGATCACGAGATTATTACAGTTTTGAATAAAGTTGATCTTCCTGCCGCTGACTGTGAGCGTGTAGCAGAACAAATAGAGGATGTAATTGGAATTGATGCATCCGATGCTGTGAAGATTTCTGCTAAAACTGGATTAGGAATAGAAAACGTACTTGAGTCAATTATCAATAAATTGCCTTGCCCTTCTGGTGATAGTGAACTTCCTCTGAAAGCGCTACTTGTAGACAGTTGGTACGACCCTTACCTAGGTGTGGTCGTTATGGTGCGCATTAAAGATGGAGAACTTAAAAAAGGTGACAAAATTCTGATGATGCAAACGGGAGCTACTTTTTCAGTAGATAAAGTGGCTGTGTTAAAGCCTCAAATGGAGAATATAGCAGCTCTGGGGCCTGGCGAAATTGGTGTTTTTACCGCTTCCATAAAGCAAGTCAAAGATACAAGAGTAGGAGATACTATCACGCTAGACCGTGACCGCTGTTCTGAACCACTGGACGGATACAAGCCATCACAACCTGTAGTTTTTTGTGGTTTATTCCCAGTAGATAGCTCTGAATTTGAAGTTTTAAGAGAATCGATAGAAAAACTTGCCCTAAACGACGCGTCATTCTCATTCGAAATGGAAACTTCTGCAGCACTAGGTTTTGGTTTTCGTTGTGGGTTTTTAGGATTACTACACCTTGAAGTAATCAGAGATCGAATAGAACGAGAGTATAATATTGACCTGATTACAACTGCTCCCAGCGTAATATATCAAATATTTAAAACTGATGGCTCAATGTTAGAACTCCATAACCCAGCAGATATGCCAGACGCAGTCAAAATAGACCACATAAAAGAACCTCGTATAAAGGCTACGATATTAGTTCCAGACGAATACCTAGGGGATGTTCTTAAGCTATGCCAAGATCGGCGAGGTATACAAAATGACCTTACATACGCCGGTTCAAGGGCAATGGTTGTTTATGACCTTCCATTGAATGAAGTCGTTTTTGATTTTCACGACAGATTGAAATCTGTGACTAAAGGATATGCAAGTTTTGATTATCAAATTACTGATTACTCACAAGATCAACTAGTAAAGATGCAAATACTAGTTAACGACGAACCTGTCGATGCTCTTTCCACTATGGTCCATAGAGCACGCTCCGAAGCCAGAGGTCGCGTTATGTGTGAGAAGCTCAAAGAACTGATTCCTCAACACATGTTTAAAGTGCCAATCCAAGCTTCAATTGGTGGTCGAATTATCGCAAGAGAAACAATCTCCGCGTTACGAAAAGATGTTACAGCAAAATGTTACGGCGGTGATATGACCCGAAAACGAAAACTCCTTGATAAGCAAAAGGCAGGCAAGAAACGTATGCGCCAGTTTGGAAAAGTTGAAATACCGCAAGAAGCCTTTATAAAAGCTTTAAAGACTAATGACTGAATATCATTCCTAAATTCAATTCAATTAAAATTGTTATTATGTTTGTGGATGGGGGTGTATATGATAATTTTTATCTCCACACATATAAATATTACCCAAAAGTATAGTTTTAGATCCTCGCTCTCTCCAACTCATCAATGAAACTGAATTTCCTCCCATTAATACAGCTCTATTCTTCAACTCTGTTATGGTATCTTCATAACCTTTGCTTTGAACTAAATTTAATCGAAGAACTTGGGCACAACTCCGATTCAACCTCAGGGTTCTATCAGCATGAAGCGATACATACTTCGAAGCAGATATTGGATAGGATATATNTGAAATATTACCAATTGTACTANTTACATCTGATGGCTGTATTTGAATTGGAGCAGTAGCAACAGTGTTACATGACGCTAAACCAAAAATTAAACCTATCAAAAACCTTTTCAAAACTTAGTCCTTCCTTAACAGACNTTTGGTAATTGTTAACAGTTTAGCCTCCTACTTGAATTAGAGTCGAGTCAAAAAAATTTATATGGTTGCAACTTATTATAAAATTTAAAATTTTAAAGCTTTAATACTAGAAGAATTGTAAATCTGCCACATCGATTAACGCGTTGTGGTCACGACCAAACGCAACGATACCTATGCTTTTAATGGATTCAGGTCGGATAGTTTTGGCTAACCAAGAGCTTGAACGAACAAAATCCTTAAATTGCAATTTAACCTCAGCCCAATTCTTTTCTGAAGGAAAGTCAGCTTTATAATATTGCCATGGCATAAGAGTGCCAGACGTTCGAACAAATACATAATAACGTTGTCCATTTCCGCGAACTTTTAACAAAAGCCCTTCCAATTCCTTTTCCAAATTGTAAACGGCAGTTCGTATTTGTAAAAATCCACCATTATTTGCAGTCGTAACATTACCCTGAAGACGAACAAAATTAGCATTTCCATTACTGAGGAATTCTGCTTTGCCTTGAGATTTACCTCCCATCACCTGATCAGAAAAGAAAACCCAATTAATGTTTTGTTTCTTGACTTCTGTCATCTCATTATCTCCAGCAGACACAGTAAAGACTGAAATTACGGTAACAAAAGTTCCGAGTCCTAATAATCCAAGTAATCTAAACAGCATCACAATTTACCTTCAAGAATATAATTTAGGGCATTAACTACTTTTTCTGGATCATCTAAAACAACAAGTGCTGCAGCATCGACTTCTTTTAGTGCATGCTGGTGCTCCTCGCTATGGATTACAATAAGCGGTGTTCCCAGAGCCGCTGCATACCCTGCTTCAAATGCAGCATTCCACTGCTTATATTTTTCACCAAACCTGACCACCATGATATCAGCATTTTTTATAGCGTTTTGTGTTCGTAGAGCGTTTAATTTAGCACCTTTATGGTCATGCCAAAACTTCTTTTCCTCTGAACCCATAAGAATACTGCCGCAATTATCTGACAACTCATGATCAAGAACTGGGTGCTGGAACCTAACGTCAAGTCCCATCTCATTTGTCTTGTTTGTTATTAATTCGCGCCAGTTTGTATGAATTTCGCCAGACAAATAAACCCGAAGTGACATAGATTTCTCCTAAAAATATTTTGATATGAATGGTAACTTTATAGTAATTTCTGTCGTTTAGTTCTACACTTAAATGATAAATAATTTTTTTTAATCTTTTAAAAGATTTAAAGTTTAATGAAGCAAAGGAGCTAAGGGCGAATGCGGCTGCATTTAAAAATATTTTTATTATTAGCGTGTTTTTCAACAGCTTGCCAAACAAGTAGTGATTTTAGCCAATTTGATGTAAATACCGTCGATTTGACAAAAATAACTGGTGAGGGAGGTTATTCACCATCTTTTTTTGATTCTGCACTTTGGTCAGCCGCATTAAGCGCAGCTCTTCTGGCAGCACTTTCCTCGTCCAAATCTACATATAAAGGCACGGGTATGGATCCGAATGCTTTGGACTCTGAATGGATCGAATAAACTTCTATTTGAAATTTTTCTGAAGCCAACCAGTAGGGTAGGATAGCATACAAACAGATAATAAAATAATAAGACCACCTGCGAGCTCGCTTCCTGTCATTGTCTCATTTAGAAAGGCCCACACCCACAGAGGGCCTAAAACACTTTCAAGTAAAACAAGGATACTCACTTCAGCTGAGGGAACAAAAGGCGCCGCCAAAGTGACGAGACTAATTCCGAGCCCAATTGCAAAAGCACCCATTATTAACATAACAGATAGGTCAAATGTGGAAACACTCATAGTTTGAGAAATAAAAATAGATGAGAACAAACCAAAAATCCCACTTAAACAACCACCAAACAGTGTTCCAGTTAAAATATCTGTCTTATAACTTCGTCTTGTTACTACTAACATAGCAGCAAACGAAACTGCCGATATCAATGCTAGGCCATTACCCCAACTCCTTCCAACCGATAGCCCTTCCTTAACCATAATTAAAACACCTGCCAAAGAGAGCAACATCGCAACTCCAACGACTAAGCTAGGTCGTTCAGAAAGAGCCAACCATGAAAGAAAAGCTGCAATTATCGGTGTAGTTGACAAAATAAACAAAGTAGAGGCAACTGACGTATAAAAAATTGAAAATACATAGCAGCTGAAAGCAAACCCTAAGCAAATACCCACAATGGTATCCCATTTATCAATATTATCAAAAACTTTTATGAAGGAAATTTTTCGTTTCCAACTTATAAAAAGTAAGACAAATAATGATAGGCCTATTGATCGATAAAATAACACCTGAAACCCATTTGCAGTTTCTAAAAGTCTAATAAGAGCACCATTAAAGCTCATAAAAGCAGCACCCAATAATATTGTTAAAACAGCAGATCTTTTTTTCAATTAATACCTTCTTTTTATCAAGTAAACCCTCAAAATTTACAAAATTCTTTTCAATTATTTTATTTTGAAAAGAGCATGGTCGAGCAAAATTCGATGTTTCCTCTTACTGGACTAGAGATAAAATATCTAATCAAGAGAAAAAGTGCAGCTAGAAAGTCTTTGGCAAAATAATGTCTTTAGTAACATTATTTATATTAGTATGACCACAAAGAGCCATGGATATCTCAAGCTCTTTTTGAATAATCTGAAGGCACTTTGTAACACCAGCCTCACCTAACGCTCCAAGCCCATACAGATATGAACGCCCTATTAAAGTTCCTTGTGCACCTAGTGCAACAGCTTTAAGAATATCTTGTCCTGACCGAATTCCTCCGTCCACCCACACTGACGCATTATTACCAACAGCTCTTATTATCTCTGGAAGCATGGAGATTGAAGAAGGAGCTCCATCTAATTGTCGCCCTCCATGATTAGATACAATCAATGCATCTGCACCACATTTCATTGCTTTCTCTGCATCCTCAGGATCAAGCACGCCCTTTAAAATTAATTTTCCACCCCACAAGTCTTTTATTTCAGCGATATCATCCCACGTAAACTTTAAGTCAAACGCTTCCCCTACCCAAGCGCTGAGAGACGACAAATCTGATACTCCATCCACATGTCCAACAACATTTCTAAAAGATCGACGCTTAGTCTTCAACATTGAGAAGCACCAAGAGGGCTTTAAGGCCAAATCAATTAGGGTAGAGATAGATTTGATTTGAGGCGGTGCTGATAATCCATTCTTAATATCCTTATGCCGTTGACCCATTAATTGTAAATCAAGCGTCAACATTAGAGCAGAACAGCCTGCTTTTTTTGCACGTTCAATTAATTTTTTAGAATATAGTTTATCTTTCATGACATATAATTGAAACCAGAATGGTGCAGTAACTTGTTCGGCTACATCCTCAATTGAACAAATAGATAAGGTAGACATTGTAAATGGGATATTAAACTTCTCAGCTGCTTTTGCGGCTAGAATTTCGCCATCAGCATGTTGCATTCCAGTCATCCCACACGGTGCTAACGCGGTCGGCAAAGCGACCGGCCTACCCAACATCGTGGAAGTCGTATTGCGATTTGACATATCTACAGCAACACGCTGGCGTAGTTTTATTTTCTCAAAGTCAGCCTGATTTTCACGATACGTCTGTTCCGTCCAAGACCCAGAGTCGGCATAATCATAAAACATTCTTGGCACTTGCTTTTTAGCAAGTTTTTGCAAATCGGCTATACATGTTATCTTTTGCACTATTTTACCTTACCTAAGAAAATTGACTGCCAGTTATAAAACAAGTTATTTTAAATTTACTTGTTCATCTTATCCCAACGTTTTCTTGTCAAATCCCTATTCCAAAACAAAGTCACTTTCTTTAATCCCCTGAAAGTACAATAATGCTCGCAGATTGGAATAATAAAGTTTAAAGTCAGACTTTGAAGTTAACTTCGTTTTACCATAATACGATACCCCAATACCAGCATTTCTAACCATTTCAATATCATTTGCGCCATCACCAACCGCTATCACGTCGCAAAAATCAAAACCTCCTTCAGTGCAAAGTTTTTGAAGAATGCTTTTTTTATCATAAGCACCCAAAATTGGATTTCGAACACGGCCAGAAAGCATATTACCTTCAAATATTAATTGATTTGCATATGCTTGGTCAAAACCAATATCATCCGCCACTTTATCAGCAAAAAAAGAAAATCCTCCAGACACCAATGCAGAAGTAGATCCAAGCGAGCTCATAGTTTTCACAAGAGTTTTTGCACCGTTATTAATATGAATTTTTCTGCTGTAGCAATCAGTCAATTGTTGAACAGTTAACCCTCTTAGCAATTTAACCCTCTGTTTAAGAGCTTCTGAAAAATTCAATTCCCCTACCATTGCTTTTTCAGTTATCAGGCTTACTTCCGAGCGGACACCTGCATATTCTGCAAGTTCGTCAATACACTCAGAGGTGATTATTGTACTATCCATGTCAGCTATCAACAATTTCTTAATTTCCGGAACTTTAACCGAAAAATTTATGTCCAAGGCTAACACTTTTTCTAGATAGGTAAAATCCTCTTGAAGAAAATTTTTAATTTTCAAAACAATTCCGTCTTCCCCAAGCCGGATCTGATCAATAACTTCAAAATTATTTTTCTTAAACTCAGTCTCTATTATTCTTATTTCTGACTTTGTTACACTTCGATGTTTAGTAACAAAACAAAAAGCAGTAGCCACACGCATAAAAACCTCTTCACTAATTTTTCTCAATTCGTAAGCAAGCTACCACTTTAAAAGAAATAGTCAGAGGTTATTAAACGACGCCACTCTTTAGGTGCTTTTAAACCCAATTGATTCTAAGTACTCACGATTTATTTTTGCATCATCAAGTGGCGATGTTTTTCCTTTCGGATCACAATCCTGTTCAACAGTACACCAACCATCAAAATCATTTTCAAGAAGTAATTCACGAACAGTTTTGAAATCAACATCTCCATCACCTAGATTACAAAAAATACCTTGTCCACATGCAGAATAGAAATCTGTTCGTTTGGAAACGACATCTGCCTTAACACTTGGATCAATATCTTTAAAGTGCATATAACTTATTCGATGAATATAACGTCGCATAAAACTTGTAGGATCAAACCCTGCATAGGAATGGTGGCCTGTATCAAAACAAATTTTTAAATAACGTTCATCTACTTCCTCAAGAAGTTGTTCGATTTCTGGCTCAAAGTCGATAAACCCAGCTGCGTGGGCGTGGATACCAACCGTCAACCCATATTCCTCAGTTCCAATTTTAGCTACAGTTGCAATTCGATTTTTAAATGTTGTCCATTCAGCCCTATTCATTTGCTCAGCTTCATCAGACCGGCCAGCAGTTGGTGCTCGTCTGGGCGAAATACTATCAATAAGAACTAAATGTTCAGCGCCATGGGCCATTAATGACTTGCAAGTTCTAACTGCGCCATCTAATACATAGTCCCACTGATCTGGATCATGAAATGGACGAAATACAACGCCACCAATGAGTTCTTGCTGAAACTCATCCAACGCTTCTGACAATATACTTGTGTCTTCTGGCATAAAACCAACTGGCCCAAGTTCAATACCAGTAAAGCCGGCCTCAGCATTTTCTTCAAGGACTTTCCGCCAGGTTGGGTTTCTCGGGTCATCTGAAAACTCCACACCCCAAGAGCAGGGGGCATTACCTATTTTAATCATAGTGATTCCTTTAATAATCGCAGACTTCAACCCAAGCTCCTTTAGAGCTTGAGTCATGAGCCGCCTCAACAATTTGATTTACTTCCATTCCTTCTTGAAACGTTGGCCAAATATTACGTTTTATTTTGATAGCTCTTAAAAAATCGCGAGCTTCAATAATAATTTGATCCTGGTAACCAGTGCCGTGCCCAGGACCCTGACAAAAAGGGAGGTAATCTGGATGGGCTGGCCCAGTAAGGATCTTTCTAAATCCTCTCTCAGCCTCTGGTCCTTCCATTAAGTATAATTGAATAGAGTTTTGATCCTCTTGATCAAACCGAATTGCACCTTTAGTACCATGAATTTCATAAGCATATCCCATTTTGCGCCCTGTGGCTACTCGGCTAAAAAACAAATGGCCTTGTGCACCATTATTAAATCGGCACATTATTTGTGCTTGATCGTCATTATCAACTTTACCTGAGGGACGCTCACTGTGAACAGTTTCAACTGAGGCAATTAATGACTCAATGGGACCTACCAAGCGCCTGGCAGCATTAATCATATGAGGAGCTAAATCACCCATAGTGCCATTAGCCCTGCCACGGCCACGCCAAGTTGCAGATGCCATTGGGTCTGCTAGAAAATCTTCCGTATGCTCGCCTCTAAACCATATTACGTCACCAATTCGACCATTCGCAACTAGCTCATGCACATATTGGGATGCTGGTGTTCTAATATAATTGAAGCCTACCATATTAATTGCATCTGCTGCAGTCGCTGCCGCAAGCATGGCACGACTATCTTCCAGAGAAGCTCCAAGCGGTTTTTCACACAAAACTGGCTTTCCCAATTTAAACGCAGCCTCTGCTATGGCTCGATGCAAATTTTGCGGTGTAGCGATTACAATTGCGTCCACCTGAGGATCAGCCACTAGCTCACGCCAATCGCTAGTGCACCGCGAAAATCCAAAAGCCGTTCTATATTTTTCAGCGGAGGCGTCTGACGAGCCGCATACCATCTCAAGAATGGGACGCAATTCTGTAGTAAATACAGACGCTACGGCGGCATACGCCACTGCATGGGCTTTGCCCATGTAACCTCCACCAACAATTCCAATCCTGATATCGTTCATCGCTTTGTTCCCTCTCAAGAAAGCAGTTGCGACCAGTAGGAAAATGAGTATCCTTGTTTACGGCGATTGGTCAACACCAATATCACTCAATAAATAGAAAATAAATGCGAAGGACGCTTTGCGAAAATCCGTATCACCATCATATCGCAAATATGTAAAAATTACTCAGTTCAACGAAGGAGCACGTAATGACTTTATACGACGGTATCCGGAAAAATAACTTTCTTGTAATTGGTAGAGTTGGAATTGATTTCTTTCCTGACCCGCCAGGCACTAAAACAGAAGAAGCAACTCTCATGTCCGTTGGGATGGGAGGATCTTCTGCAAATATTGCAGCTGGTATTGTGAAACTTGGCGGCAGAGCAACCCTAGTGACCTCTGTTTCGGACGATTCAATTGGTCGCTACTGTCTAAACCAATTAAAGCACTATGGGGTAAATCACACCCATGTAAAAAAAGTGGGCGGCGAAGCCCGCAACTCACTTGCCGTCTATGAAACACGATTAGAAGATCACCAGACTGTCATTTACAGAAATGGCGCAGCAGATTTCGAAATGACTATAGAAGACGTAGAAAAAATTGACTTTTCAGCGTACGGTGCCGTTATAACTGCAGGAACTGTATTTGCGGCAGAGCCGTCAAGAAGTGCAGCCTTTAGAGCATTTGAACTAGCTCGATCTGTGGGAGTTCCTATTTTATTTGACGTAGATTATAGACCTTACTCCTGGCCATCCGCTGACGTAGCCGAAAATATACTATCAAAAGCCGCCATCCTCTCAGATGCTATAGTTGGTAACGATGATGAGTTTGGGTTCATGAGCGGCAGCAAAGAGCTTGGTCTTCAAAAAGCACGCGATTTAGCAAAAGATTCTAATCGACTCGTCATATACAAAATGGGCGAACAGGGTTCTATAACAATAACTGGTCATGAGGAAATTCGAACTGGAATATATGAGATTAAAGCTCTTAAGCCAACAGGTGCTGGCGATAGCTTTATGGCTGGCTTGGTCTCATCAATTGCGTCTGGCTACACCTTAAGGGACGCCGTCTTAAGAGGTTCAGCCAACGCATCGATTACCGTCTCAAAACCAGGCTGTGCACCAGCAATGGCTCAAGAATTAGAGCTTAATGAATTTTTAAAAAACCACCCAGGTCCGACGAAAGTATAATTATTTCTTTAACAGGAGTTTCCATGCATATTGCACCGTTTAATAATAAAAATCAGGCGATTGTTGACGTTAACAACGAGTTAGTGCCATTAACCTACTTTAATATTGTAAAGTTAAAAGCTGGGGAGCAATTTTACTACGAAGTATCTGGTTATGAAACTTGCATTGTTCCAGCTACAGGAACAATTGATGTTGAGGTAGCTGGCCAAACCTATGAAGCTGTGGGAAACCGGAAGGTAGATGTTTGGGGAGGTGAGCCAGAAGCTGTATACGTACCTGTTGGCATCAAAGCAAAGTTTACTTGTTTAACAGAGCAGACAGAAGTATTCATCGCAGGAGCCAAGTACGAAAAAGTTCTAGAGCCTTTTGATGTTCGTGTCTCTGAGTTAGATTTAGTTCAATACGGATCAGATGATACTAAAACGCATCGAAAAATAAAGCATATTTTAGGACAAAAGCAAGCCAATCAAGTTGGTCGGCTTCTAGTTAGTGAACTCTTCACAGTAGGCCAAGGGGGTTGGTCTGGGTTTCCTAGCCATAAACACGATACCAATCGACTTCCTGAGGAAACCCGTCACGATGAAACGTACAACTTTCGATTCAA
>JGI20156J14371_10000263_pt1 | contig 46991 bp, 32 predicted proteins | sample COG_06_FD_14371 | JGI IMG/M metagenome (IMG submission 14371)
TTTCTATGCTGATATTTTCAAAGGCGATTGATTCTCCAATTCTTGAAAATAACCAGAAGAAATTTGAAATATTCATTCCAAAAGAAGGTAGACTTCTTTCTGATTTAATAGATTCTTTAGGATCCATAGGTCAAATAAAGTATTCCCAGGCAATATCTATTTTATCGGATTTAAGGGGTTATGATTCTGCTAAATTTGGTTATTACAAGATAGACTCAACAATAGGAGTAATGGAGTTTTTAAGGAAATTGACTTTTGGATATGAGGATCCTTTAAATGTTAGAATAGGTGGCTATAAGAGTCGTGAAGAATATTTGAAAGAATTATCGAATGTTTTTCCATGGTCTCTTGATTCTCTAAGAACTTACCTTGGAAATGATACTTCTTGGTCGAGAATTATCCCGAATACCTATGAAATCTATTGGTCAAGTAATCCAAGGAAAATAAGTAATCGTTTACGTCGAGAGTATAATGTATTCTGGAGTAATTATCGTCGAAACAGGGCAGAGGGTTTAGGTTTTAGCCCTGATGATATTATGATCATTGCGTCCATTAGTCAAGCAGAGACTAAAGCTTTAGATGAGCTACCAAGGATAGCGGCACTTTATATTAGTAGATTAAGAATTGGAAAGCGTTTAGAGTCTGATCCAACTGCAGTTTATGCTTATCGTGAAATGAATCCTGGAACTGATATTGTAAGACGGGTATCCAGAAAAATGACGCGAGTAAATCATCCATATAATACTTATATTATCCCCGGACTTCCGCCAAGCCCCATAGCCACAGTTGAACCTGAAATAATTGATGCTGTTTTAAGTGCTATTCCAAAAGGCGAACTTTATATGTGTGCTGATCCTGAACGGATTGGTTATCATAATTTTACATCATCATTTCGGCAACATTTAATCAATTCATCAAAATATCATCGAAGCCTTAACCGACGTGGGATTCGACGGTAAGGTTTTTGAAAAAGATAATCCCATCAATTGCATCACCTAGAATAACAGAATCTTTTTCTATTTCACTTTTTAATAACATTTTAGATAGTTCATTTACTATTCTCTTTTGGATAGCTCTTTTTATAGGTCGGGCTCCATACGCAGGGTCAAACCCTTCATTGGCTAGTGATAAAATTGCATCTTCTGTGAAATCAATAGTGATATTCTTACTCTGATCAAGTTGTTCAATAATTTTTGATAACTGCATTTTTACAATTGAATTTAAATGACTCTTGTTTAAAGAATGGAAAGCTATTATTTCATCAATCCTATTTATAAATTCCGGTTTGAAGGATTTTTTTATTAGCTTCAAAACATCCTGATCAGATTGCCCCTCTAGTAACAACTCTGATCCAATATTAGATGTCATTACGATAATACTATTTTTAAAATTAATTTGCCTTCCCTTGCTATCGCTTAGATGTCCATCATCAAGTATTTGTAATAGGACATTGAATACTTCAGGATGAGCTTTTTCAATTTCATCAAGTAGAATAACAGAGTAAGGCTTTTGCCTAATAGCCTCGGTTAATTGCCCCCCCTCGTCGTGGCCTACATAGCCGGGAGGTGCCCCAATTAGGCGAGAAATTGAATGCATTTCTTGATATTCACTCATGTCAATTCGAATCATTGCACCACGTTCATTAAAGAGAAAATTCCCTAATACTTTGGCTAACTCAGTTTTCCCCACTCCAGATGGGCCGACAAATAAAAATGAACCTAACGGCTTCATTGGGTCATTTAAGCCAGCTCTGGACCGTCTAAGTGCATCTGAAACTGCAGTAATCCCTTCTTTTTGCCCTGCTATATGTTTGTTAAGTTCTTCTTCTAATCTAATAAGCTTACTCTTTTCACTTTCTAACATTTGATTCACAGGTATTCCTGTCCATCGTGCTACAACTTCAGCAATATCGTCCTCTGAAACTTCCTGTTGGACAAGCAGATTAGGTCCTTTTAATGTTTCCAGATTCTTAATAGCAACACTTAATTTTTTTTCAAGATCTCTAATTTTTCCGTAGCGGATTTCTGCAACAGTTGCATAATCACCTAATCTTTCTGCTTGGTCAGCTTCAAAGCGCGAATTTTCAATTTCTTCTTTAGTGTCTTGAACATTTTCTATAGCTTCTTTTTCTTTTTTCCACTGGGCAGATAATATGGCTCTTTGTTCATTAAGTTCCCCTAGGTTTTGTTTAATAAGACGATTTCTACCCTTGTTTTCTTCACGTTTAATAGCTTCGTGCTCTATTTCAAGTTGAGTAATTTCTCGGTCTAAACTATCTAATTCCTCCGGTTTAGAGTTTATTTCTAGTCGAATCTTTGAGGCAGCTTCGTCAATCAAGTCAATAGCTTTATCCGGAAGAAATCTGTCAGAAATATACCTTTGGCTTAGTTGAACAGCTTTTATAACTGCTGCATCTTTTATTCTAACTTTATGATGACTTTCATATTTTTCTTTTATACCTCTTAGGATTGCTACCGTTGCATCGTTATCTGGTTCATTAACTGTTACTTTTTGAAATCTTCTCTCTAGAGCTTTGTCTTTCTCAAAATATTTTTGGTATTCATTAAGGGTTGTTGCTCCGAGGCATCTTAACTCACCTCGTGCTAAAGCTGGCTTTAGTATATTGGCTGCATCCATTGCTCCTTCTCCACCTGCACCAGCTCCAACGAGAGTATGTATCTCATCAATAAATAAAATAATTTGACCATCTGCCTCTATAACTTCTTTAATAACTGATTTCAATCTTTCTTCAAATTCACCTTTGAATTTAGCTCCTGCGATAAGAGACCCCATGTCAAGGGAGTAAATTAATTTATTCTTCAAATTATCAGGTATGTCACCCCTCATTATTCTATTGGCAAGGCCTTCAGCTATGGCTGTTTTCCCAACACCTGGCTCACCAACTAATATGGGATTGTTTTTTGTCCTTCGGCTAAGAATTTGAAGAATTCTTCTTATTTCGTCTTCTCGGCCAATCACAGGATCAAGCTCACCCTGTTCAGCAAGCGTATTTAGATTGATTGCAAACTGGTCTAAGGCATTATAGTTAGATGCTAAATTTGAGTCTGGTGAATTAATTTTTTGACTTAACTCAAGCATAGTTTTTTGAAATGCCGTGATGTTGAAACCATTTCTTTGAAATAAATCACCAATTAGCCCTTTACTTATGGCAATTCCCAGAACGAGATAATCTAAACTTAAAAATTCATTTCTGTTTTTTTTCGCATTACTGATCCCATTCTCAATTACTTGTTGGGCTTGTATTGACATATAAGATTTAGTGTTTTTTTCTGAGGGTATGTTCTTGAATTCTTGATTTGCTGATTCCAGGATGTTTTTAAAATTGATACCCGATCTTTGAATTAATGATTCGCAAAAGCTCAGATCTGAGTCGAGACAACCAAAAAATATATGAATAGGTTCTATAGCCTGATGTCCATTTTTAACGGCAATTTTTTGAGCAAATTGAATTGCTTGTTGAGTTCTTAATGTAAAATTCTCCATAACAAGAGGGTTTATACAAAAGTTTCTCAAATGGAGTGCCGAAAGCCTCTGAGGGCCAAAATGACAGTAATTATATCAGAATAGTGTCATTTTGGCAAATTTTTTAAAAATGCTTGAAAATCTAGATTTCCTTTTTTAGTGTTGGACTATAAACTTCCTTATGATAGACTTTCCTTCAACTTGAGCTTTTACAAAGTATACGCCGCTAGGCCATTCAGTTGCATTAAATGAAACTTTATTGTAGCCTTCTTCTCCATTGATATTCCTTTTCATTAGGATTTGTCCATTCATGTTGGAAATAGAAAAGTCAACATTTAATTTTCTTGACGCGTTAAAGTTAAGAAATCCTTCCTGATAGGGGGTTTGGCGATATGTATGCCCTAAGAAAAATCCAGGAATAGTTATTTCTGGAATACCTATCCCAACAATATCGGCAGGTGTTCCAGCTGGCATTTCCTCAAGACAAAAATCATCAATTGCCCACCCTTGGTCATGGTATGTGTAATCTGATCCAAACCTGAACCTTAAGACTAAACTACCGGGTTTATCCACTGTGAATTTTATTGTAGAAGTGATATACCCATTTGTATTTCCAGACCAACCTGGACGTATAATGTCTAATGATGTTACGTTTGTAGTGTTGTACCATAGTCCATTAGTCAGACTACTACCAAGAGTATACCAGGTGATTCCACCATCATAAGACCAATCTACATTTCCTCCATCATGATATAATTCAGTCATCATGTTGTGGTCGAAGCTTAAGTTGTATACTTTGAAAGTATCCAAAACAAAGAATGGGGTATGCAGAGCACTTTGACCCATATGATTATAATTACTATCGAGCCTGGTCATCCAAGCTTTTGTTCCGCTTGATGCTCCAGTAATATTAGTTTGGTTTGGTGTTCCAAATTCCCAATCATGTTGTAGTGTCTTCACTGAAGGATGCAGGGGTAGCCATGATGGAATTGCTGGATCTTCAAAGTCGTTACAATAGGGGTTTGGTAAATCAATATTAATTCTATCTAATGTTGTAAATGATAAACAAAGAGAGTCATCAGATACTAAATTATCTCCTTTGGCATTGGGCCTAGATGTTTCAACACAAATATTATATGCTCCCGCACCATTATTAACCCATACTTGATCGAAATTGTACCATTGGCGCTGCCCACGCATCATGGGGGCAGTTGCACCAGCTTTATTTTTGAAAACAACCGTTTCAAAATTAGTCCATGTCCCGCCATTAACTTTATATCTGACTTTACATGAATCCAGAAGTTTTGCTCCCGTATTTTGTATGCGAACTCTTAAATGAGATGTATCTCCTGGAATTATTAGGTATTCAAAAGTTTCAATTTCAACTGGAGCTGCTGAGTTTTGCGGTGGGACGTAAACCTCAAAGTCATCAATTGCCCAACCCTTGGCACTGCTTCCAGCCGATGAAACCATTCGAGCCCTTAATTGAATTGGGTTTGTAGAATAGTCCCAGACGCTTAATGGAATTGAAGATGTAATCCATTGACCTCCGCTGCTTCCGAGCCAACCAGGACTATTTAAAGAGGGAACAGCAGCTGATCCATAATTAGAGCCATACCAATTATAACCAACAGACATTGATGCGTTTCCTAGAGTATTCCAGTTACCATTTTGAAAATATTCTATTGCACCTCCATCGCTCGGGGCGAAATCAAATTTATGCTTGAATCGTAATTCGGCTGCTACCGTTGTATCAAACTCCGTAAGTGTTGGAATTCTCAGGATTTCAGTCATTCCTGGCTGATAATTGTCTTTTAACCCTGTGATCCAACAATTAGCTCCTGATGCAGCACTATTCCAACCGCTTCCTTTGGCCGGTGTTCCAAATTCCCACATTTGCAACGTACCAGTTCCTCCTTGTCCAAAAAAACTAAACTCATCACCAACGCAATTATCAAAATCAACCGGTCCAAATGCGATTGGGTATGAAGTTGCTCCAGAAGATATTTTAGAAGCTGTATCATTAATAGCAAATCCATCGCCTGTAAGAGTAGTCCATGCTTTTATTTCAAAATCTCCATTGTAATAAGTTGGTGGAGAAGCAACTGTTATCGTTGTTTCTGACCCCGGAGCAAGGGTTCCAGAATAGTTTGTAGTATATGTACCAGTATTAGTAGGAGTGCATAAATCCTGTATTGAATATGTAATTGGAATATTAGATTGGGCTACAGTTCCATAATTATAAACTTTAAATATGACATTTTGGGGATTNAGTAAATTGACCGAGTTAAGAGGTGACTTAACGATGCTTACACCAACATCAGATGCGGGGCGGTCATATATGTNTAAATCGTCCAAAGCAATGTCTGCCATAGCNCCAGATCCTATTTTTCTTGCGAGAATTCTGATGTTAACAACATCGCCAGAATAAGCTCCTAGATCCACTATTTTGAATTTCCAATCATCAACCTCCTTTGATTGCTGCTGAGCTATTATTGGTGCTCCAGTGACTGTTTGCCAAGTATTGCTACCGTCAGGGATGACTTGAACATTTAATATGTTTACATCAGACCCGTACATATGATACCAAAATGTCAATACTGGATTTGTTAAAGACGAAAGATCAACACATTTGGTAGTTGCAAACAACGTGGCGGGTCCATTACTTCCATAAGAACCTTCTGCATACATATAATTACCTTTTCGACCTCTAGACCATCGCGGGCCCGTTGAGAAAGTGGATGTTAGATCATTTCCTATCATGAAAGCATAATTCCCAGAATTTGAGGCGGGTATTACTTCCCAATCGGAGGTATTGAAGGTTCCTGGGTTAGCAGAAGTCCCATTTCCTGCAGCCCAACCGGCTCCATCAAAATCTTGGATATGCGGGAATTGGTTTATGGGTGTTTTGTGTTCAATAAATATTGGTCCTATACTATCATTACTTGTATTTGGGTCTCCTGGAGCTTCAGACCATGCATAGATATCATAATTTGTAAAAGCACTTAAATCTGCTTTAGGAATAAATGTGTAAGAAGCTGTATCTCCAAGTCCTAAATTTTGGTACAAGGTGTCTCTTCCAATGACAGTGGTGTTTGTTGTTAAATTTGTAACTGAATAAGCCAGTGGAATCGTATCGATAGGGAAGAAGCCTTCAGATCTTAAGTGGACTCGAACATCTTCACTTGAAGTATATTGACAAAATCCATTTTGCGGTTTATAAATGGCAAGCATTTCAATATCTGCTGGATCCGGTTCGTAAATACTAATGTCATCTAAAGCCATATCCCCAAGATCATTAGAAGATGTGTTGTTTTTATTACCCAAAAATCGAACTCTAATTATCTTACCCAAATAAGGGTCAAGATTTACTAACATTTTTTCCCAGGGTTGCGTTTGGGAAGTCTGAAATTGTCCAGGAATAATCGCTACGGCATTTACCCATGAAGGAGTAGCAGAGCCAGTATCAATATCCACTCGCATGTTCCCCATATTTTGTCCAAACTTGTGATACCAGAATTCCAATACCGCATGATTCAAACCAGTAAGTTTAATACATGGAGTAATTACTGTTGTGTTATTGTTCGTATTTCCCTGAGATGCCTCGGTATATAGATATTTCCCACTACCAGTGGTGTGATCTCCTGAGGGGCCAGTATTGAAAGTTCCAGTTTGGCCCACTCTAACAGACCATGCAAAGCCAGTTGAATTTGTATTAGGTGATACTTGCCAATTTTTTCCCGATGGAGGATTTCCTTGAGGAAAAACACCTCTGTGCGAGGTTCCTATTCCACCAACACCGGAGCCTTGAATCCAATTTATCGATGAGAAGTTTTCAGTCCAAGGAAAATTTGTCACAAGGTATGGGAAGCTGGTAGGTGTAGTTATTCCACATATTGCAGGGGGTGAGGGGTCAATCCAGAAGGTATTATATGGAATTCCTGAATTTAAGGAGGGGGCTCTATCCATGTTTAAGCAAGCCGTACAGTCATAGACTTCTACATACCAATCGACAGAATCTCCCACAATGAAATTAGTCAGAGTATGGAAATATTCAGCTGAATCAGGGCATGCTCCACTCATACTACTCGACATTTGAACTGTATCCCATGGGCCATTATTTAATCGATGAAAAAGCACAACTGAGTCTATTCCTGAGCCAAGATCTCTGGCTTTTAATCGTATTTCTTGGTTACTTTGATATCTGGGACCAATTGGTTCTCTTTTTGGATTCAAATTAAAATCAATTGTTGGAGGAACTAACTCGCAAGGAGCAGCTTTAACTTTAAGGTTATCAACGAACCACCCAGCAGGATCAGCAGTCCCAAAAGGACTTCTGTATTCTAAAACAAATTGAATCAAACAATTAGAATAACCATTAGCTGTTCCACTTGGTCCATTTCCTAAAATACTTGAAATATCAAACGTTTCGCCTACCCACCAAGACTGAGACGGTGAACTACCCGTTCCAGCTGTTGTGAGACCACCCCAGTAGGGAGATGCGTTTGGATTAGCATATGAAAGTTCATTAAAATAACCAGCAGTAGGGAAGGCCGGCGAAGCCCCGCTGTAGTGAGATCCATTAAGACGCGTCCATGTAGCTCCATTATCATTAGATACTCTCAAGTATGCATGCTGACCAAAGTGAACCTTACAAATTTGAGCAAAAGTTAAACTGACAAAAACATTGCCCACAGTAGAAAATGTATCAGTTTGAAAAATGATTGAGTCAAATGGAACAATTTTAGCATGATATGAATTTGGTGCCGAAATAGAAAAAGATGATGTGTCATTCCAGTATGGCACATTAGTACCTTGAGTAGTATGAAAAGTCGTCACAGAATCAGGGCCAGACGGCGGGTCGAATTTCTCTTCAAACACAACGGTAATAGGACTTGTCTGAGCAAATCCTGAGAAAGAAAACAAAAAGACTACAATAGTAGATATTATTCGAATACTGTGTTTCATAATTTTTTCAAAGTGCTTAGAAGATCTCTTCTTTCCAAATATACAATTTAAAGGCCTTCAATCCTTAGCGTATATTCAGCGAGAGTAAGCTTTCACCATCTAAACGTCCTTCTAATTGATCACCAGCAGTGATTGGGCCAACCCCAGAGGGTGTTCCCGTAAAAATAATATCACCTTTTTTTAGAGTAAAAAACTTACTAACGTGAGAAATAATCTCTTCCATTGAAAAGATAAATTGAGAAGTGTTCCCGTTTTGAGCAATTACCTTATTTTTTAGTAATGTAATTTGATAATTTTTATTTGGACTTCCAAGTATCCATTTACCAATTACGGCTGAACCATCAAAACCTTTGGATTTTTCCCATGGGAATCCTTTTTCTTTTAACTCATTTTGGAGATCTCGGGCAGTAAAGTCAATACCTACGGTTATGGCATCGATGTAGGATAAAGCGTGTTTTTGATCAATGTATTTACCAACTCTTCCGATTCTTACGAGAAATTCGATCTCATGATGAATTTCTTGGCTCCAAGGAGGAATGACAAATGGATTTCTTGGCTGAAGTATCGATGAGTCAGGTTTACAAAAAACAACCGGGTCATCTGGTATTTGATTTCCTAATTCCCTAGCATGGTTAGCATAATTTCTCCCAATGCAAATTATCTTCATTTGCTTTTGAGTCTAATTGCTGTGAGTATTTTTTTTGTATACAATGGAAAATCTGCATTTTGAATCCAGGAGTAATATCCTGGATCTTTTAATAAAACCGATGTAACTGTTTGATTTTTATATTTCCCAAAAGAAAATTGCTCTTCATTTTTTTCATTGAACGTTATGAATCCCGCGAAGTCTGCAGCTTTATATCGCTTACTATATTCCGCAAGTTCACGGATATTTTTAGGCAGATCATCATATCGATTTAACTGGGCTTTAAGGACATCTAGGGTTGCTTTAACATCCGCTTCTGCATTGTGAGCATTTACCAGTTCAGTATCACAATAAAATCTCAATGCAGCACTCAGGTTTCTTTGCTCTTTTTGATGAAAAATATTTTGGACATCAACTGCATATACTTTATGCATGTCAATTTCAACATCTGCTCTTAAAAATTCTTCCGCTAGCAGTGGAATATCAAATTTATTACTATTGAATCCTGCTAAATCGCAATTTTTAATAAAGGTTGAAATCTCTTTTGCTTGTTCCTTAAAGGTCGGGCAATCTTTAACCATTTCATCAGTTATTCCATGAATTGCAGTAGTTACCTCTGGTATGGGTATGGTGGGGTTGATTCTCCAAACTTTTGTGATCTCCGTATTGTCAATATTAACCTTGATAATACATATTTCAACAATGCGATCATGCACTACATTAATTCCAGTAGTTTCCAGATCAAATACGCACAAGGGCTTAGTTAAACTAATCATATTTCACGTTCACTATCCCAGTTTTCCAAATAGTCAGCAACTCTTTTAACAAACATTCCTCCAAGCGCTCCGTCAACAACCCTGTGATCATAAGAATGCGATAAAAACATTTTGTGACGAATTGCTATTGCATCTCCATCAGGTGTTTCAATTACCGCAGCCATTTTTCGAATTGCTCCGAGGGCTAAAATGGCAACTTGTGGCTGATTAATTATGGGCGTTCCCATTACATTACCAAAAGTGCCCACATTTGTCACAGTATATGTTCCCCCATTTATATCATCGGGTTTGAGCTTATTGTTTCGAGCATTATCGGCTAGCTCATTTACTTCTTTGGCCAGGCCAGAAAGACTAAATCTATCCGCATTTTTAATGACAGGAACAATCAAATTACCATTAGGCAGTGCAGTTGCCATTCCAACATTAATTGGTTTATGTGAAATAATTTTATTTCCATCAACACTAACATTAATATTGGGAAAATCTTTAATCGCTCTGACAACGGCTTCTAAAAATATAGGAGTAAAAGTAAGTCTGCTGTTTTCTCGCTTTTCATAGTTACTCTTTACTTTTTTTCTCCAAAGGACCAATGAGGTTACATCTGCTTCAACAAATGATGTCACATGGGGAGATGTATGTTTGCTCATGACCATATGATCAGCGATCAATTTTCGCATCCTGTCCATCTCGATAATCTCATCCCCCGGCAAACTATTAATTAGATTAGAGGATTGCTTTTTTGGCGCTTCAGTTATCTTTGTTTTTTTCTCAGTGTCTATATCGTTAATCGGAATACTAGCTATATCTCGGGTCGACTTTTTATCTAAAAATGTAATCAAGTCCTGTTTTGTTACGCGCCCTTCATTACCACTTCCTCTGATACTGTCCAATTCTTCTTGACTCACCCCTTCTTCTTGGGCAATACTTCTAACCAATGGACTGTAGAATCGGCCTGAGCTTTCTCTTGAAATAGTTGATTTATATTCAATATTTCCTGTCGATGTTTTTTCTTTCTCTTCTCCATTTTTTACAGGTATCGCTTCCAATTGTTCTTCAGACTTTATTGGATCATCTTTTACTTCAATACTTTCAATTTTGGTTGTATTATCTTCTTCGGTTTCAATGTGGGCAATAACCTGACCTACCTGTATAACATCGTCTACTTTGAAAAGAATCTTTCTTAAAACTCCAGACACGGGTGATGGCAAGTCGCTGTCAACTTTATCAGTAGCAATGGTTAATAAAGATTCATCCATTGAGATAGAATCACCTTCATTTTTTAACCATTCAGTGATGGTTGCTTCAGCTACAGATTCGCCCATTTTGGGCATTATTAATTCAAACATTTTCTAAGGATTGTCTTACAAATTTAAGTTAAATAGAGCCGTTAAAAAGACCATATATATCAAATTCTGGTCTCCAATGATGAGCATATCTTATATCAGCAAATTTTTGCAACTCTTTATCTTCCAATAAATGGGTATGACAAAAAACACCTTTTTTTAAGAAAGGTAAATCACTTGATTCATTACCTATGTACCCTACCCATGTTTTTTTTCTCAAAAGAACTGCGGGTAAGTTTTTTAATGCATGCCTCCCCCTTGGGAAGCATGCACAAACCGGCAGAGTGACTATTATGAAAATCGTAAATAACATACTTAATAAATATTTTGCTCTACGCAATGATGGCTTTAATAGAGCTGGAAATGCATGATCTGAGGACCTTTGATAATCATCGCTCCCAAGGGTCCATGAAGAATAAATCATCCGATACCTCAAGTTTCTTTTTCTTAGTAGAATCATGGTTTTAATGATCTTATGAAAATCTATATTTTGGGGGTAGAAATGAATTTCAGTTGGCCTTAAATAATCACATTGCTCAACGATTTCATCAATTGAAATATCATAATTAGATGATGAGTTTAATTTCTTACTATCCACTCTATCAACATGCGCAATTGTTTCATTAACCAGCCCAAATACGCCCTCCGAAGATCTAAATTTTAGAAATGTCTTGACACTTATAAATGAAATAAAAAAAAGAAGTGATGAAATTAGAATTAATATTCTTGAAAAGCGCAAATCTAAAGGAAGAAGGGCATACGCGGATAGAAGAACAGATGTTGATAAAAGGAAACCTGTAAAATATCGGAAAATGGATGAATTAATGGAGTAGGCTCCGCTAATAAACATACTTAGGGTCCAAATGATCAAATAAGTTGGAAGAATTACTTGACGATAAATTCTCGGATATTCTCCTCCTTGAGGATAACGGTGATTGGTTTCCCAATAGTCTGTAAATTCATTTGCCAAAAAGTAACCTATGGCTGCTGTTAAAAAAAGAGGAACAAGTAATTCCAGCCATCGTTTTAGAATAGATGAAAAGGCCTTCGCATAGATTCCTGTGCGGATTAGAATACTGAAAGCTTTTGCCCCACTCGTAAAGTGTTTTTTTGCAAAAATATCCATGGCCACATGGAAGTTTTTGACATATGCCCATGAGTCATGTTTGGTACTTTCACCTTTGTAGTGAATTATTGGGCTATCTGAAAAATATCTAGTTTCAAAACCAAATTCTCCTATTCTGTGTGATAGGTCAATATCTTCTCCATACATAAAAAAGTCTTCATCAAAACCAACGCTTTTAATCAGAGCTTGCCTAGATAACATCATCCATGCGCCACAATGAATTTCAACTGCAGCATTTTCTGATTCATCAATATGGCCCATATAATAACCGGCCCATCTCTTACTTTTTGGAAAAAGTCTGGCTAATCCAAATAATCTATAAATGGCAACCAGAGGGGTAGGAAAGCCTCTTTTAGATTCAGGTAAAAAATTACCTTTTCCATCAATCATTCGACATCCTAAAGATCCCAAATTAGGATGCTCATTGAATTGCTTTAACGCTAACTTAAAATTATTTTCTCCAACTACAGTATCTGGATTTAAATAGAGCACATAGTCACCAATAGCTTTTTTCGCCCCTATATTGTTAGCCTTTCCAAACCCTAAGTTTACTTTATTTTCTATGCAGTGGACCCATGGAAATTCATTTTTTATATGTTTTAAAGTATCGTCTTTTGAGCAATTATCTATTACAATTACCTCAACTTTCAAATTCTCTGAAGCCCGTTGGACTGATCTTAAGCATTGGTCTAAGTATGTTTTTACATTATAGCTTACTATTATAACAGATAAATCCATTTTTTATTTGCTCAATGTTGATTCAAATAGGACGCGCTGCTGCAAGGATCTACCGAGTGTAACTTCATCAGCATACTCTAGCGAATCACCTATTGGCAAGCCACGTGCTATAGATGTCAATTTTAAAGAAAGGTCTCCTATTTTTCGATAAATATAAAAAGCTGTCGTATCTCCTTCCATTGTTGAGCTTAATGCCATTATTACCTCATCTGCTCCATTGCTTTTTATTTTTTTTATTAATTCATCAATTGTTAAATCTCCTGGACCTAAGCCATCCATTGGCGATATTAGTCCACCAAGAACATGATATTTCCCACGAAAAGCATGGGTTTTCTCCAAAGCAAGAACATCTCGAATATCTTCAACAACACATATAGATTTATCATCTCTTTTTGTGTCATTGCATATGCTGCACAATGGGACATCGCTGATACTATGACAGTTTTCGCAGAATTGCGAATTATTGCTTAAATCTTGAATTGATGAGGCTAAGTTCTCCATTCTTTCATTTCCTTGGCGAAGCAGATGAAGAATTAAACGAAGTGCAGAGCGCCTACCTATTCCTGGCAGTCTGGACAATTCTTGTACCGCTCGTTCCATTGATTTTGACGGGAGTTCCATTATGGTAAAAGTACGCCATCTTTACAGGGATGAAACCAGAATATATTTTACTCTTGATGGTTGGGTATTTTTGCCTGCTTCTTATTGTTGCAAGAACAAGTACAAAAAAAACTGATAATTCGACATTTTTTCTGGGAAACAGGCAATCTCCTTGGTGGCTTGTGAGTTTTGGAATGATTGGGGCATCGCTAAGTGGCGTAACATTTATCTCTGTACCAGGCTGGGTTGAAACTTCTGGAATGGCCTATCTCCAAATGGTGTTGGGCTATGTTTTTGGTTACTTCTGTATTGCATTTTTATTATTGCCCATATATTATAGATACAACACTACTACAATCTATGGGTTTTTAGCTCAACGATATGGAAAGGTTGCGCATACAACAGGAGCTGCTTTTTTTATAATATCAAGGTGGTTGGGGGCTTCTTTTAGACTTTATCTAGTTGCAGCAGTTCTCCAGTCTTTAGTTTTTGATGAACTCGGAATTAATTTTATTTGGACTGTAATAATTACGTTGGCTTTGATATGGGTTTACACAAATCGAGGAGGTATCCGCACAGTAATATTTACGGATACATTGCAAACCATAGCGATGCTTGGTGCTATGTGTTTAACTATTTATTATGTCTACATTTCTATAGATAACTCAAATGGAATTTTTAATACTATAATTTCTCAGGAGGAATCGAAATGGTTTTTCCCAGATGCAACTGATGGAAGAAATTTTTGGAAACAGTTTTTAGGTGGAATATTTATCACTCTTGCTATGACAGGACTGGATCAAGATATGATGCAAAAAAACTTGACTTGTAGAAACCTAAAAGAGGCTCAGCTTAATATGATAACTCTCTCCGGTGTTCTTGTTTTTGTCAACGCACTTTTTTTGTCTTTAGGGGTTCTTTTGTTAATTTATGCTCGTCAAGAAGGTATTGAAGCTCATGGAGACGAGCTTTTCCCAGCAGTAGCAAGTTATGCGGAAATCCCAATAGTTGTGGGGTTGTTGTTTTTCATTGGGCTTATAGCTGCAGCATATTCATCTGCAGACTCTGCTCTTACTTCTCTCACTACTTCTTTTTGTGTTGATATTCTTGGTATTGAGAAAATGAAAGAATCTCGAGGGTTATTAATAAGAAAAAGGGTTCACGTTGGAATGACGTTAGCGATTGCACTTTTAATAATTGCAGCTCGTCCCTTTGTTGATGCGAGCATAATCAAAAACATTTTTACTGCAGCTGGCTACACTTATGGGCCGCTATTGGGGCTCTTTACTTTTGGAATATTCTCTAAGGCTAAAATCTCTAACAAATGGATTATTCCATTCGCGGCAATATTAAGTCCACTTCTGACTTATTTCGCAAGCTGGGCCTCGCCACTTTACTTAAATTATATTTTTGGTTTTGAAATCATCATATTAAATGGAATAATCATGACTATGATGCTTTATTTCAGCTCTTCATCAGTTAAAAATTTTCCCCAAGTAAAACGTTAGAACAAATGATGAAATGGGCTCAATAAAAAAAATAGTTCATCAAAAGTTTGAAACAGAGAGATTGTTCATAAGGCCTACCTCAGAACAAGATGCTGACTTAATATTTCAATTAATGAATACACGGAAATTTTTAAAGTTTGTGGGAGATAGGAGAATATATTCAATTCAGGATGCATTAAAATATATTCAAACTAAGATGCTACCTCAATTATATAATCTTGGATATTCAAATTATTCCTTGATTGAAAAGATAAGTGGAGATAAGATAGGAATTTGCGGCATCTACGATAGAGATGGATTAGATGGGGTTGATATTGGTTTTGGTCTTCTTCCTAAATATGAAGGGTTCGGGTATGCCTATGAGTCATCATCGAGATTAATTAAAGCCGGATTTGAAGAATTTGAAATTCAAGAAATTAAAGCAATTGTGTCAAAACAAAATGTTTCTTCTCAGAGGCTTTTAGAAAAATTAGGCTTTGAATTTAATGGCCTCATTAAACTCCCAAATGAAGAGGTGGAAGTATTACAATACAAAAAATTAAAGTAAACTTTTACTCAACTGATTCCATTCTTTTAGATAAAATGTCGTTTGATAAAAAACCCCAATTATCTAATTATTAAATAATTGGGGATTTGAAGTTGGTTGTAACTGAATTATTTTTTCATGAAGGGAAGCACCTTTCTCGTGCCCTTAGCATGAATCCTCATTAAATATTGCCCTGCTGCAAATGACTCAATATTTAAAGAGTTTTCCATGGATAGCTTCCCATTAAAAATGACTCTACCTAATGCATCAATTACTTGGACATTTTCAATGTGATCATTAGAAGGGCCAATTAAATTAATCCTGTTTCGACTTGGATTTGGAGATAAAGACCACTCTGTTGTGATTGGTTCATCAATTCCAATACCAGATATCTGAAGCAGTACTCCAGCCGTATCCCATCCGCAATTATTATATGACGCTAGAGTGGCATTATATGACCCGCCAGTTGCTGGATAGGAGTGTGTTGGATTTTGAAGGCTACTGCTTGATCCATCGCCAAAATTCCAATTCCATTGCGTTGGAACTCCACTCGAATTATCAGTAAAGTTGACGGTTTGACCGTTGGTATTGTAAGAAAATCCTGCAGTTACAGGTTGACCAACATTAAATCCTAAAGTATCAACATCTGTTCCACCGGAGTTTGTAAGAGAAAGAGTAGTTGATTTTGCTCCGCCAGAAAAATATACAACCGAATGAGGTCCAGCGCCATTTGCACTACTTGGAATTGAGCCTGCACCAAAGTCCCATGAAGCAATTGACGTCCCTGGGTTCATAGCCTGGAAAATAACCGTATCATTAATACATGTTGCACTGGATACTGAGCTATTTATAGATGCATTTGGTGCACTGGCTCCTAGATTATAAACCCTAACATTATCTATATAAAGATTGTTACCATATCCATTTATTGCAGCAAATCTAAATTTGATGCTAGGTCCAGATAACGAGGTTGCAAGAAAAACAGTGTCCTCACGCCATTGACCTGAGCTATTTGGGGTAAATGCAGAAGTTTGGGACGGTACCGTAGCCAGCACAGTTCCTGATTTGAGGTATCCTGCAGGACTCCAAGAACTGCCACAATTTGAAGAAACATCGACTCTTAGTCCATCTGAATAATTTGAATTATAGGTAGCATGTGAGACATCAAATATCAGAACAGGCTGAGAGGCTCCCGTTAAATCAATTCCTGGAGTTACCAAATAATCTTCTTGAAGCGGAGCGTTGTAGTTAATATTAGATATGAAGACGGCTGAGGTATTTTGTCCGTTACTTCCTATGGCATTCTTTTGATCCCAAGTAGTTGAATTATCAGGATTTTCAAGTTCCCAACCAGAGGGTAAAAAATTATTAAAACCTTGATTGAATGGCAAGTTAGATCCGCCATTTACAATTATTGAAGAAGAACTGGAAGTATTTGATCCATAATTGTTACTAGCGGTCAAACTAATATTGTAAGTGCCAAAATTGTTAAAAGCAATTTGAGGATATTGACTGGTTGAGTCCGTTCCATTCATGTATGAATATCCCGAGCTAGGACTTATATTCCAGATCCATTGATTTGGTCCATTCAGACTGTTGTCAATGAAGTCAATTGTTTGATTGAGGCATGGTAAAGAATTGCTAATACTAAAGTTTGCAGTTGGAGCACTTGTAACTTCTGTAATTGAAATATCATCTATTGCTACATCACTTGAGAAGGCACTACCTGTTTGTCCACGGAACCTAACAACAATGACATTTCCGGCAAATGAAGCTAGTGATACATTTTGTTGAGTCCAGTTAGAACCCGCAATAGTGTAGATAACAGGGACAAAATCGTTATACCATTGACCTTGGCTTAAAATATCAATATGCAGTTCGCCATCAGAATTGCCAGACATGTGCGACCAAAACTCTAATTCAGGAATTATTGTCTGAGTCATATCAATACAGGGTGTTGTAAGGATGGCAATATTCTCATAGCATGATGATGCCTCGAGATATAAATATCTATCATTTCCAGAGCCAGATGAATGTCCAGACGATGGACCTGTGCCTGAGGATGGTGTTCCTCCTGAGTTAGTTCTCCAATCGATATCATCTTGTGAGCCATTGTTCCAATTAGTCATGTGTCCACTAAGGTTACAAATAGTACTACCACAGTTATTACTGGTTGCGCAAGTTGAGAAACTATCAAAATTTTGACTGTAAGGCAGAGTGTAAGTAGAGTCAGATTGGACTATTTCAAAGAACGAAATCAATGTGTCATTCCATCTGTTTTGATCAATCAAAGACTCTGTCCATACTTTTATTGAATAGGATCCTAATAAACTAGCATTTACTGTTGTGTTGAATGTGAATACATGAGTGTTTGTAGATGCCAAGCTTACATAAGCTGTATCTCTGACAATTGCATTACTCCCAAACTGATAAGCCATCGGAACCGTAAATACTGAGTCTAGACCACCATTTTCAATTAAAATGGATACTGGTAAGTTTCCGGTGCTTTGACAATCTGGAATATTGTCTGAAGGACTTAAAACAGAAGTCATAATAACATCATTTGTTAATAAACAACCTTGAAGCCCTGGTATTTTCTCAACTGCAACCGCTCTTTTGCCTGCTCTTCCCCCAGGGGTTAAAGCGGCGACAGTCCACCAAACTGTATTGGATGGATTCACATTATAGAATGTATATGAATTGCTCCCAGTAGTATCGATAGGATCCATATATTCTTGACCTAACATATAAACGACATAACCTGAAGCATTATTAACGGCATTCCAACTAACATTAAATGAATCTGGACAAGCCCAGTTAAGCTGAAGGTTCCCAGGATATCCAATAAGCCCAATGGGAGCATCACTCAAATCTTGCTGATTACCCCTTTGCACTTTGAATACAAGGCTATCTCCTGACCCATTAGGTGATAGAAAGTTGGATTGCCTTGCAGATGCAGGCGCAGTGGCAAATTGCGTAAATGTATTTCCTCCATTGGTGCTATACTCGAGGCTAAATGTTCCAGTACCGTTTGGAGCATCCCATCTTACCGGAATTGTAGTTAGGGGAGGAATTACTTCTCCTCCGATAGGATAAGTTAGTTCTACTTCATTATTTACAATTGTCCAAGTGACCCAGTATTTTTGTGGCCCAACCGGGATAGAACTTCCATTAACTAATAATTTGTAAGTACCTCCTGTTGGCTGAGATAAAGTAAATTGTTCAGAATTATTCAAACTATCCACGGCCCGAACTGCATTCGAGTTTAATGCCGATGAGTTTGGGGTAGGATCTAATACCCATGGCAGCCAGGTTGCTGCATCCAGATTAAGTGTAGCATTTAAATCATTAACTAATGCGCGCCCTGCATTTACCGTAGCTTGAGGATCTGTCCAATGTAACATAACTCTTAACTCTCCAACGCCATTTCCTCCTGGTACTGTTATATTAACGGTATCTACTTCTCCTTGTGCAACGCTGTCTTTAATGTACCAACCCATTTCAATAGCTTTCGCAGCCCTGAGTCCATTTACTCTTCCATAACCGTATTTAAAGTCGGGACCTGGATTCCCAAGATCATCTGCATTGTTAGTCAATAGAGATCTCATCAGACCGCCTTCAGGGTCAATACCATTGTTGTTCTGCTTGTAAGCATCGTAGAGTTGAGCCATGACACCTGCTATACCTGGGCATGCCATTGAGGTTCCAGTTATAGAACGATAGTCATTCGGAGCTAAACAAGAGAAAACATTTGTTCCCAATGCCGCAATATCTGGTTTGATACGCCCATCATGAGCTGGTCCTCTACTGCTCGATCCAGCTATAATGTCCGCTCCTGTTACATTTGCTGTGGCTAAAACATTTTTACCTTGTTTGTGTCCGCCCGTTATGTTTCCCCAGCCTGATCCAGCACCATAGTTACAATTAGAATTACCATTGTTACCAGCAGAAAAAACATGAGTTAAGCTTGGGTTTTGAATTGCATCAAGGTCTACTTGACGGGTAAATGCTGTATATCCTGCATTGCAACCATTAGAGTATGAAGACGCAGTAACCCTTATTCCGTACAGATTATAATCTACGTCAATATCATATAAATTATCAGGATAATCATAGTAAACCAATTTTGATCCTGGCGCTTGACCCTCTCCATCAGGATCTAAATTTCCTGCTCCCATTATTGTTCCTGCAACATGGTCTCCATGCGCCCCGTTTGAAGGGCCTGATTTATTAGCTAGAACCCGACCTGTGAAATCAATATGGGGTTCAATGTCACCATCATCTCCATGTCCCACTACAACTCCAGTCCCATCATAATTTCTTCCGCCCACATATGGAACTCGTAGGGTATTTGATCTGTGATTTTTGATTCCAATCCTATTTTCTGCTTCAGCTGGTGCCTCTTTCTGTTGGATATAAGTAATTGATGGGTGATTGGCGAGAGAATTAATATAATCAGGTGAAATTAAAATTTTGAGACCTTTGAACTCTGCACCTAAAACATCTATATCTAGATTCTTTAGGTCATCAATAACAATGGACCAATCGATTGATGGTATACCCTCGATATAAAGCTCCCATTTTGATCCTACCCAAATATATTCGGGAACATTTCCACTTGCTAATTGCTCAGAAAGTTTCATTTCTGGTAAAAGAGAACCCAATCCCGATATACCATTTTTTCTTAACTCCAAAAATAGATCTTCATTTGTTTTTGGCATTAAAATGAGGTATGAATTTATTGGGAGATAACCAATATTTGTAACTCCTAAATTCTCTAACTCTGCCCAAGCTCCTTTACTTAAGGGAGTTTTAGAGGATATAATCCTAACAACTTTATCCAAATTTCTTTCAGATTTATTTAAACTCTTCATTGTAATTTTGGACAATGAAGGCAGTGAATAAGTTCCCGACTGAAAAATGACACGAGATTTGTTGTCAATTGATTGCTCTGGGTATGAATTCTGGGCTTGACTGATAAAAGAAAAAGCGAGAAATAGTAAGATGTAAGTTTTTTTCACGGTAGGAAGTAAATAATTCAAAATTATAAGGGCCTCTAAGATATGCGAACTACATTGATTTTTTTCATTTTGATTTAATTCTGAACTAGAAAGAAAACACATGCGTTCGATAATATTTCAAATAACATTAATAAGCCTCATTGGTTCATTACAATGCCAAACTAATGGGTATTATCTCTCTCCATCCAATGGTGAAATAGCTCTTCATCAGAGATCTCAAGATTATAGGATTTTATATCTCGCCGCACATCCTGATGATGAGAATACAAGATTAATAGCTCATTGGTCAAAATATAATGGTTATGATGTGGCATATTTAAGTCTAACTAGGGGAGAAGGTGGACAAAATATGATCGGTCCAGAGTTGGGCGAAGCGTTAGGTGTAATTAGGTCTAATGAGCTTTTTGCGGCCAGAAAAATTGATGGTGCGAAACAATTTTTTGGGGGAGCTTTAGATTTTGGATATTCTAAGACCACGGACGAAACTCTAGATAAATGGAATGAAGCAAAACTTTTAAATCGAATAGAGTCTGTTATCATGGAGTTTAAACCAGATGTTATCGTCACCCGATTTCCACCAGATAAAAGAGCAGGCCATGGTCATCACTCAGCATCGGCAGTACTGGCATTAAAAGCTTTTCATAAAGTTCGAGCAAGAGCAAATGATACCGGGTATTATCCCAAAGCAGTTTACTGGAATACTTCCTCCTGGTGGTTAGGGAATATTGATGATAATTTGAATGACTCTATTCAAATGATTGAAATTGGGGGTTTTATTCCCGAAATCGGTAAATCCTCATTACAAATAGGTACACAAGCCAGGGGGATGCATAAATCACAGGGTTTTGCGGGTAAAATAGATAGAGGTTTTAGAAAAGAATATTTGATGCTATTATCAGGGGAGTCTGTTAACTGGTCGGATTCGGATTTTAAGTCAAATGCCAAAGATTTAATTGACTTAAAAGGAATCTATGTGGATTTTAAAGCGAAAAGTCCATATTTTATTGAGGGAGAGAGCCTTGATGCTGAAATTGAAATATGTCTTGAGTCAGATGCAGACTTTAGTTTTAAAATTTTAAACTCTAAAGACCTACAATTAAAGAATGAACAGCGACTTAAAAAACATTCAAAAGTAACAATTCCATTCGAACTAAATCACTTAGAGGAAAAGAGTATTTTATTTAAAAATGAGCAAACGGGAAAAGAGAGCTTATTGAAACTTTGGCCGGATCATATTATTTCTGATCGTGTCTTAGGAGAATTAAGAAGGCCAGTTCAAAATGCAAATTCATTCAGCATTAATTATTCTATGCCATGTATCGTTTTTGTCGACCGAAATAGGCGTAAAGTAGATCTTTCTATTTTTAGATGGGGTCAAAAGCAAAGTCTAAATCTTGATTTTGAAGTCCCAACAGGATGGAATGTGAAAACTGAAGATGGAGAATCTACTGCTATTCATTTTCTGCCTGAACAAAATGTTTATCATCTACAATTTTATCTTGAGCCTTCTAAGAATGCTCAATCGGGTGATCTAATAATACGCAATGCAGATGACGGTAAAGCCATTCAAAAAGCTGTAAAGCTTCGATATGATCATATTCCTAGCCAAGAGGTTTGGCTAGAGGGTTCATTACCGTTGCGATATATTCCCATGGAATTACCAAAATTAAGAATTGGTTACATAAAAGGTGTAGGTGATGATGCACCAATGGCTATGCGACAGATGGGTATGTCGGTTGTCGATTTGGACGCTTCAAATTTAACATACAAAGTATTGAAAGACTTGGATGCTTTGGTCATGGGAATAAGGGCATATAACGTAAATCAAGGGTTAAAGTCTTCTCAGGACATAATTGATAATTATGTCTCTAACGGTGGTCGTCTAGTCATCCAATATAATACTGCAAGTCGAGATAGGGTTTTGGAGAAGATAGGCCCTGTCCAATTTAGTTTAAGTCGAGACAGAGTGACGATTGAGACTACGGAGCCTAAGTTTTTGGTTAAGAGTCATTTGCAAATGAAGTCGCCCAATCAATTAAATAAAAAAGATTTTGAAGGATGGGTTCAAGAGAGGGGTTTATACTTCGCAGATTCATGGGATTCTTCTTTCGTGCCATTGATTTCGTGGAGTGACCCTGGGGAGGCCCAGAAAAGAGGTGTTTGGATTGTTTCAGAATATGGTAAAGGCACGGTTACTTATTGTGGTCTTTCACTTTTTCGCCAATGGAGAGAGGGAGTTCCAGGCGCATACCGGATTTTAGCGAATCTTGTTGGACATGGAAAATAGCATAACTTATTTTGACTGGATAACACTGATTGGAACCCTTGGAGCTATTGTCTTTGTGGGGATTTGGAAAACAAAAAAAAATGCTTCGGGTAGCGAATTTCTGGTTGGTAAAAAAGAAAGTCATTGGATCACCATTGGATTGGGTATTATTGCGACTCAAGCATCGGCAATAACTTTTATTTCAACTCCTGGTCAAGGGTTTTCAGATGGGCTTAGGTTTGTGCAGTTTTATTTTGGGATGCCTATTGCCTTATTAATCATTGGACTTTTTATCGTTCCTAGATATATGAACTCAGGGGTGATGACTGCATACTCGTTCCTGGAAAAAGTTTTTGGTAATAGAGTTAGGTGGTTGGCAGCAAGTTTATTTTTATTATCACGGAGTTTATCTGCAGGTATAACATTATATGCTCCTGGAATCGTTCTTTCAGCTGTATTTGGATGGAGTTTAAATCTAACAATTATCATCACCGGCGCAATAGTTGTTTTATATACTGTTTTCGGAGGTTACAAGGCAGTTGGAGTAACACAGTCTTTTCAAATGCTTGTTGTTTTTTTCGGACTCTTTGCTGCTGGATTTGTACTTCTAAATGATTTGCCGGAGAATATAGGTTTGTCAGAATCATGGGATTTGATGGAGGTTTACAATAGAACTCAGATTTTGGACTGGTCGATAGACCCATCAAGCAGATACACTGTTTGGTCAGGTCTTGCTGGTGGTTTCTTTTTAGCAATGGCTTATTTTGGCACAGATCAAAGTCAGGTGGGTAGATACTTGGGTGGCAGGAGTATGAGAGAAATTAGAATTGGTTTAGGTTTTACAGCAATTATAAAAATCCCAATGCAATTATTTATTCTAGGTTTAGGCTTACTTCTATTTACCACTATGCATTTTTCCCAAGAACCAATATGGCATAATCCCTCAGTGCAATCGAAATGGAATAAAATTGAATCTCTTGAGGTGAATGATATCAATGCTTCTTGGAAAAATATGATTCTATTGAGGAAAAAAAATGCAAGGAATTTTTCTAAGAATGGATTAGGGCCAAAAAATCAATATCAAAATGATTTGAGAATACTCGATCAAAGGCGTGACTCACTGAAAAATAGTGCCGAATCTGTTATTAAATCTCGTTTTCCTGGTATAGAAACAAAAGACACCGATTATGTATTCTTGGGTTGGGCTTTAAAAAGTCTTCCTGTTGGTATTTTGGGACTACTATTAGCAGTTATTTTATCTGGGGCTATGTCCAGCTGCAGCGCTGAATTAAATGCACTTTCTGCCACATCTATCGTTGATTTTAAACAGGCATTTGGGTTTCCTCAAGAGACGACAATTCTTGCTTCAAGAGTATTGACGGCATTTTGGGGTATTGTGGCATTGATTGTGGCTTTAAGTGCATCTTTATCGGAAAACTTGATTCAATTNGTNAATATAATTGGATCTCTTTTTTATGGTCCAATGTTGGGACTGTTTGCCTGTGCATGGGTTTTTCCTAAGTTTAAGAATAATGCCGTTTTTATTTCCGGGTTAATCGCACAATTATCAGTTCTAGTATTGCACTTATTGAATCAGTATAATTTTATAGAATTGGGATATTTATGGTATAATTTAATCGGTTCTTTTATTGTCTTAATCTTTTCTGCAGTCTTTTCTTTGCGTTTCTTGAAAATATAGACTCCATCTGATCGATGATACTCTCTACTGCCGGACAAATACTTTCATTAATCTGGGTTAAATGTAGTATTTGTTTTTGCTTAGGTCTATTAGTGTGAGGATACTCAGCGCATGCTTTGGGTCTGATTTTATAAATACCACATCGATTATCATTTTCTAAGAAAGGACAGGGAAGTTGTTGTAAAACATAATCACCTTCTTCATCTATTCTAAGGTAAGAGTTTTCAAATTCGATAGTTTCTATTTTTAAATGTTTTGCCACTCGATCTCGATCTTTTGGAGTCCATAATGGTCCTGTTGTTTTGCAACAGTTGGCGCAATCTAAACAATCTATTTTTTTAAAAACATCGTCATGTAATTCATGAATAACCTTGTCGAGAGTTCGAGGATTTTGATTTTTTAAACTTTGAAAGAACTTATTTTTCGTTCGTATCGGGCTGTTCATAATTTTTTATTCAATAAGTCCTGAATTTTTGAATGAAGTTTCTTAGTAAAATCCTTATAGCCTTGAGTTGCAGGTCCTGAAAACCCCGCATGAACCTCAATGAGTTTTCCTTCTCTGTCATATAAAAGATATGTTGGATAAGAAATAAAATTTTTTATCGGGAGCATTTCTTCTACGGCTCCGCTTTGGGCTTTTCCCGCAAAAAGTATAGGGTAGTTTAAGTCTAAATAATCCACAACTTTTTTAATTGCAGAAATGGATTCATCACGATTCGAACTTTTTTCAAATGCCAACGCATAGATGTCTAGATCATCATAAGCCTTGAGTTCTTTAAAAAATGCTGACTCGTCTAAACAATTTGGGCACCAGCTTCCCATGACTTGGATTAAAGTGACCTTACCGCGCCCGGTAATAAGGTGTATAATTTCTCCCGTTTCGTATTCAGGTAACTTTATATCAACTTTTGAATTTTCTTCCCCTGTAGTTATTCTATATGGGTTACGAAGTTTTGAAACGCTATCACTTCTGCCAATAAAGGGTTCTGAATAATTGGCTCCGCTAAAATGTCTTCCTGTAATTTCTCCATTCTCTTTGATATTAATGAAAAATGTATACGCATGAACTCCGTCAAATGTGCTTAGGAAAAGTTTGTTTCCATATCGATTTCCAGCTAAATATCGATAATCCCCAGTTTCGGTTATTATAGAACCATGGTATTCATTCGAATTGGGTTTCTGGATAAATTCACCTATTGCGGATTTAGAATTCTCCGAGTTTGATCTTAATTTTATTAAAAATCTTTTTGCAAAGGGAAATGTTTTTTTTTCTGAATTTTTATTGAATTCATTTGCTGAAAAACGATTGATTTTTTCCACATTATTTTCTTTCGAAACAATAGCTGGTGAGGAAGTAAAAGGATAGCTTTCTTTAGTTTCAATTTTCAGAAAATAACCTTTTAGTTCTTTTGAATTGTCAAGATGTAATTCTGATTCGAATGGGAATTGCCAAATGGTTTTAGTCAGATTTTCTCCTTGCTTATGATGCTTGAGAGGTAGCCTCTCATCTCCGTTTATAACAGTTATACTATTAAAATATGATGATGTATCCGATTTTAACGTTTCAANTTGAAACCTTAAAATATGCGCATCGCTAAATTTAATTTCAGCATTCCATAATTGGGTTTTATTCTCAAAAACGATTTGATTCAATTGATTATTTTCTTTTTTAGAATAAAAACCATAAAAAATTGCGAGTATAATTAATGACCCAATTATTGACGTAAACGATATCCAAAGATATCGTCGCAATATATGTTTTTGATATGGCTTCACTTTAGTTAATTAAAAATTCGCAACAATTGATTTGTATAATTCTATTCTTTGCTTTAATTCGGCACGAATAACCTCATAACTATTGTCTTCGGTAAGATTTATTGATGCCCCTTTTGTATTAAAATAGTATTTTATTTTAGGCTCTGTTCCGCTCGGTCGGACTGTGATTCTATCTCCGTTTTTTAGAGTGAATTGAAGGACATTAGATGTTGGGAGATTGATCAATTTTTTAGTGCCTGATATTATATTTGTGCATTTACCTATTTGAAAATCGGATATTTCATCAACATAGTAGGTGCCTATTTTTTTTGGAGGGTTCTGCCTTAATCTCGTCATAATTTCTTGAATCTCTTGTGCGCCTTTTTTACCTTTTTTGATTACACTAAAAAGAGAGTCTTCGTGAGTGCCATGGACGGCATAAATATTCATTAACTGATTGTAAAAGCTTGAGCCTTGATCTAAATACCAAGAGGCTGCCTCTGCCAGCAGAGTAGAGGCTGAGATTGCATCTTTATCTCGCACAAAGCTTCCAATTAAGTAGCCATAAGATTCTTCACCACCAATTATAAATTCTTTCTCTCCTTCAAGTTTTTTTATTAATTCCGCTATCCATTTAAAGCCTGTCAAGGTTTGATATGCAGAAATACTATAAGACTTTGCAATATTCTCGAGTAAGTTCGAGGTGACTACTGTAGATGCTACAAATCCGTTTTTCGGTAGGGAATTTGTAATTCTTTTTTGATTCAAGATATAATCAAAAAGTACGGTTGCAGTTTGGTTACCATTGAGAAGAATTAACTGATTCTTGTCGTCTCTTACCGCAATGCCAACTCGATCAGAATCAGGATCGCAACCGATCACTATGTCTGCATTAATTTCTCGGGCTTTTTGCAAAGCAAGATCTAAAGCTTCAGCTTCTTCAGGGTTTGGTGATTCAATGGTGGGAAAATCCCCATTAGGAGCTGCTTGAGATTCAAGAATATGAATGTTTTTAAATCCAAAACGCTTGAGAGCCTCGGGTAATAGTGTAATAGCAGTACCGTGCAGAGATGTAAATACAAGTTTAAGATTTGAATTAGATACAGGGTTGAGAGATAGTTTTTCAACCTCTTTGAGGTAGCTTTCATCGATTTCCTGACCTAAATAATGGATTTCACCTCTTCCCTTAGTCCAACGAATATCAGATACTTTTAACTTTTTTACACGAGTTAAAATTTCTTGATCATGAGGAGGGACTAGTTGCCCACCGTCAGACCAATAAACTTTATAACCATTGTATTCTTTTGGATTGTGTGAGGCCGTTATTACTATTCCCGCATTGCATGATAAGTGCCTTACCGCATAGCTAAGTTGTGGAGTAGGTCGCAAGTCTGAGAATAGAAAGACATCAATATTGTTGGCTTTAAAAACTTTGGATACTTCTTCAGCAAATGTTTTACTATTATTTCTTGAGTCGTAGGCTACAACAACCTTAGGTTTCTTATTTAATTTATGATTTAAATAATTAGCTAGTCCCTGAGTAGCTAAACCAAGAGTGTATTTATTGACTCCATTGGAGCCAAGGCGCATGAGTCCGCGAATTCCTCCAGTTCCAAACTCTAGATCTTTGTAGAATGATTCGTTTAAATTTTCGGGCTCCCTATCTATCCAGTTTTTGATTGTTAGTTTATCAGATTCATCAATTGAGCTTCTTAGCCAATCTAATGCTCTATTGTAAGCAGGTATATCTAATTCTTTATTCATTTAAATCAAAGTATAAAAGTTTAAATTAAAAACATTAATCTCCATTTTAAGTAAAAACGTATCAAGAATACCTGGAAAAGCCTCTGATTTTTTTAAAAGCTAGCCATTTTTATGGCTGCAATTGATGCTTCTGCTCCTTTGTTGCCATACTTACCCCCAGAGCGATCAATTGATTGCTGCATGTTGTCATCAGTTAACACACAAAGTATAACCGGGATTTTTCCATTCGCATTTAGAAGAGCGATTCCATTTGAAACACCCTGACATACATAATCAAAATGAGAGGTTTCACCTCTAATGATTGACCCAATTGCTATTACAGAGTCAAACTCTAGTGACTCTGAGACAACTTTACAGGCATGTATTAATTCAAAACTACCCGGTACATAAAATTCTTCTATGTCTTTTGTTTTTACTCCTGCTGTGAGCAATGTTTCTCGAGCACCGGATTTTAAATTATCGGTAATTTCCAAGTTCCATTCAGAAACTACCAAAGCAAAGCGCTTACCTTTTGATGAGGGTAACTTTTTTAGATCAACATTTGCGCGTTGAGCAGTAGACATTTAAGAATTACTGATTTTAGCTTCGCAATATGATATAAATGCCTCTATATTTTCCGATTCGTTCGAATTTGGGAAATCTGATTTTAAACGCTTATAAATTTTTAATGCAGCCTTGTAATTTTTTCCCATTTCAGCTGCTGTTCCAGCTTTCTTTAGAAAAATTGGAGTTAAAAAATTGTTAGCTTTTCCTTTTGAGGCAAGAGTATAATACTCTAAAGCTTCTTTCGGTTGATTGAGATCGGCAAAAGCATCTCCAATCGCACCCTTTGCAACAATGCTCAAAACGGGGTCATTACCTGTAAAATCATCTAGGTATTCAATTGCATCTTCAGGCTGGCCTAGGCTCAAATAACATAGTCCCGCGTAATAGTTGGCGAGGTTTGCGGCTTTTGTAGATCCATATTCCTCAATAATGTCTAAGAAACCAAGATTAAGCCCGTCGCCATTAAGAGCTAATTTTAAAGAATCTTTAGCAAAAGCTTGTTGAGCAGGATAAATTGCAACCTGAGCTTTTTCTTCATTTGGAATACTTATGAATTGATTATAAGCCCACACTCCAGCAACTCCAAATATTGCAGCCCCAACAATACCAATAATTTTTTCTTTATGTTTTTGAACAAAGGTTTCTACTTTATTCAAGCCTGCTTCAACAGCTGCCTCAGGGTTTTCAATAAGATCAAATTCTTTTTTCTTTGCCATAATATTGTTTTACGAAATCTTTATATTGAGGGCGGCAAAGATAGCTAAAACCGACGATTGGAGCTACTTTTGACATATGCATGATTTGACACTAACAGAACTGCGTATGGTTCATTTCAAAAACCATACTTCAATTGATTTCTCTTTTTCGCCCAAGCTAAATGCTATAGTTGGAATTAATGGCGCTGGAAAGACAACGATTTTAGATGCAATTCATGTCTTATGCATGACAAAAAGTTACTTTCATAATTCTGATTTTCACAATATTCAGTTTAATGCTCCGTTTTTTGTGCTTGAAGGAGAAATGCGAGCTAATGATATTGTTACCCCGATTTACTGTGGTCTTAAAAAAGGTGAAAAAAAAGTATTTAAGACAGATGACGGAGAGTACACAAAGCTTTCCGATCATCTAGGTAGATTTCCTGTAGTAATGATTAGTCCATATGATAGGAATCTTATTACTGATGGAAGTGAGGCGAGACGGAAATTTATGAATTCTGTAATTGCACAATCAAATAAGAAATACCTAGAAGCTCTTTTGGCGTATAATCGCGCCCTATCGCAAAGAAATGCGCTATTAAAATATTTTGCTGCTAACCGAACTTTTGATGAGTCTATGCTTGATTTATATAATGATCAGCTTGTTTCAAATAGTAAAATAATTTATTCAGCTCGACTTTCATTTGTTGAGGATTTTGAACCTGTGTTAAAAAAGTATTATGGCTGGATGGCAGGGGATAAAGAAATTGTGGGAATTGAATATAAATCCTCATTGCATGAAAAAGATTTAGATGTGTTGTTAAAGCAAAATATAGATAAAGATCGAGTTTTGCAGTATACCTCTAAGGGAATTCATAGAGAGGACTTAGTATTTAAACTTCACGGAGAACAACTAAATCGAGTCGGCTCTCAGGGACAGCAAAAATCCTTTGTTGTAGCTCTGAAACTTGCGGTATTTGATTCTTTGAAAAATTCTTTACGAGTTAAGCCCATTTTATTGCTGGACGATATATTTGATAAGCTGGACGCTATCAGGGTAGAGGGGTTGATTCGATTGGTAAATGAGCACCATTTTGGTCAAATTTTCATTACCGATACTCACACTGAAAGAACAGAATTTATGATGAAGTCAGTGAATGAAGAGGCTAAAGTAATAGATTTGAGTAGCTAATGATAAAGCCCGATTTAAAATCCATAGCTGAAATTATAGGTTCGTTCAAGGTGCCTTTTCAGAATAAAAATGCCTATAAATTGGGGTTAATAGAGAATGCTTGGATAGAAATTCTAGGAGAACAAGCTTATCAAAAGGTTCGAAAATTCTCCTTGAAAAATGGCATTCTTTATGTTAATTGTGATTCCAATTCCTTGAGACACGAATTGGGCATGCAAAAAAAGCGGTTGCTCGATGCTTTGAATGAAAAAAATGATCAGGAAATTGTTATTTCTGAGATAATATTAAACTAAAGAAGACCAAACATAGGTTATCCTTTAGTTTATTCAGAACCTCTCTTTCATCGAAAAAAAGAATTCTCCTTCTAAATTTGCATTTTCATTACTGTCCGAACCGTGAATTGCATTTGCTGAAATAGATGTAGCAAAAAGCTTTCTAATAGTTCCTTCAGCTGCCTCTGCAGGATTTGTAGATCCGATTAGTGTCCTAAAGTCATTTACAGCATTATCTTTTTCAAGAATTGCAGCCACAATTGGTCCTGAAGACATGTAATTAACCAGTTCTCCGTAAAAAGGACGTTCAGCATGGACTTCATAAAACTTTTCAGCATCACTTTTACTCAGCTTTGTCAATTTCATTGCTGCGATATTAAATCCTGCAAAATTTATTTTTTCTAGTATTGCGCCAATATGTCCGTTTTCTACGGCATCTGGTTTGATCATGGTGAAGGTGCGGTTCATCTTGGAATATTTAGTTCTAGTTTTCGGGTGCAAATTTACGAAATTTACAATTACTTTAATGGAATAAAATGATAGATAGAATTATTAGTTTTTTACGAGAAAAGCCAAGGAAGATTGTTTTAACGAGCCATAGGAATCCCGATGGTGATGCAATAGGAAGCGCTTTGGGATTAGCTCATTATTTGCATAGTCAGAGTTATTCCGTTGATATTGTCTTCCCAAATCCACCTTCAATCCCATTACAAGGAAGCATAGGTTATTCATCAGATTTCGTTCATGTTTTCAGTTCAGATCCTAGCAGGAGCGAAGAGATTTTTCAAAGAGCTGATGTTCTTTTTTCCCTTGATTATAACGTGGCGAGTAGGGTTGGAGCTGATATGCAGTCAATGATCAGTGGTTTCCTCGGAAAAAAAATTATGATCGATCATCATGAAAGTCCAGATACGACTTTCGACCTAGTATTTTCAATGACTTCCAAGAGCTCGACATGTGAGATGGTCTATGATTTGATTGAAAGAGATGGAGGTAATATTGATCTCGCCTGTGCAGATAATTTACTAATGGGTCTAATCACGGATACAGGTTCATTCAGATTCCCTATAACTTCTGATCGGACCATGTATATTGCGGGAAAGTTAATTGAGGCCGGAGCCATTCCCCATGTTATTCATGATCGATTATTTGATAATAACCCCAAGAGTCGATTAATGATTTGGGGTCGTGCATTATCTAATCTCATTATTACTGACGATGGATTTGCTTCTATTGTTTATCTTAAACAAAGCGATCTTAGCGAATTAAAGTATCAACCCGGAGATACCGAGGGTTTAGTGAATCAAGGTCTTGGAGTTACTGGCGTGTTGATTTCTATTTTTATTCGAGAAGATGCGGATAGTAAGATGAAATTATCTTTTCGAAGTAAAGGTGAAGTTGATGTAAATAAATACGCCAGGGAGAATTGGGAAGGTGGTGGACATAAAAATGCCTCTGGAGGCTTAAGTAATATGAATATTACAGAGACGATTGAGAAGTTTAAATCTACCTATAAAGAAGTTCTCTTACATGATTAAATTATCTAATCTAAAATCAGCACCTTTTTGGCTTTCCATTTTTCGCAGAGCACGAACTGTTTTGAGTTTTATGTTTGCCATATCACTCTCAATTTCATGCTCAATACAAGTGGAGGAAACGAAGGAGTCAAAATTGACAGATCGTGAAAAATATGAGAGAATGATTGATCAAAACAGGGCAGTTTTAGATGCGGAGCGTCAAGCCATAAGATCATATATGGATTCCTCTAGTCAAAAATTTATTAGAAATGGATTGGGGATGCATATTTCTGTAATTGAGTGTGGCAGTGGTAATATATTAGATACTGGAGATTTGGTCCAGGTTCATTCAAGAATTACTGATCTTAAGGGCTATGAGTTTAATCACTCTGAACATTTTCAATTTTCAATACTTCGAGATAGCGAGATGATTTGGGGAGTACAAGAGGCGTCTTTGGGTTCGCGGCAAGGAGATAGCCTGATATTAATTATTCCTGCACATCTCGCACATGGCCTTGCAGGAGATTTAAATACAATACCTCCTCTTACAACCCTTGTTTATTACCTTCGCATTCTTTAAGTAAAACGATAAATTATCTAACCCTAGAATTATGAAACGATTTGCAGCTCTTGCTCTAGTAGCAATTTTTATAATATCCTGCGCAGCCATGCCAAGTGGCGTCCAAGTAAATGGTGAAAAAGTGAAACTTCAAGATGGACTTTTTGCTCTAATTAAATCTTCAAAAGGAGATTTACTTATTCAGTTAGAAATGGAGAAGGCACCAATGACAGTAGCAAACTTTGTAGCTCTCGCTGAAGGAAATCATCCAGAGGTATCTACCAAGTCTGGAGAGCGATTTTTTGATGGACTTAAGTTTCATCGAGTAATCCCTGAATTTATGATTCAGGGGGGCGACCCTCAGGGTACAGGGCAAGGTGGTCCTGGATACAGTTTTCCAGATGAATTTCATCCAGATCTCAAGCATTCGGTTCCCGGTATATTATCGATGGCCAACAGTGGTCCAAATACCAATGGCTCTCAATTTTTTATCACCGAAGTACCAACGGCTTGGCTAGATAATAAACATTCCATCTTTGGGAAAACGATAAAGGGAGTTGAGAAAATTATTGAAATTGCTGGAGTAGAAAAAAATGGATCTAACGTTCCGAATGAAGATATAACCATGACAATTGAGATTCTAAGAGTGGGTAAAGTAGCAAAATCCTTTAATGCTCCAGAAATATTTTCAACGAAAAAAAGTGAAATAATATTAGCTGTAGAAGACAAGAAAAAACAAAGTGCGAAAAAAGGTCTTGAGAGATCCAGTCAATTTCAATGGTTAATGGATGGAGGAATGGTTGATTCAGATTTGTATGAGCCAGAATATAAGTTTTGGAATGCCAAGGCTCGTGAGTTAGCGGATGGGTTGAAAGTTTTTGATGTTACGGTAGGAGAAGGCGAACCCGTCAAAGCTGGAGATAAAGTTTTAGTTCACTATGCAGGGTATTTATCATCTGGAAAGCCTTTTGATAGTAGTGTTAAAGAAGTAGCGATGCAAATGAATAATTACAACCCTCAAAGAGAACCTTATGGACCGTTTCCCGTAATAGCAGGACCCTCAGGTCGTGTTATTGAGGGCTGGAAGCGCGGTCTAATTGGTTTAAAAAAAGGTGGTCACTCAAAGTTGCTAATTCCTTCAGCTCTAGGTTATGGTGAAAGTGGTGCAGGTCAAGTGATTCCGCCGAATAGCTCTTTGGTTTTTGATGTTTGGATTGAAGATATTATGCCTTCTAACTAATTAACTTCTAAATCATCCTTATTCTCTCAATAATATATCTAAAAAAATATAACTATGAATGACGGCTTGTATGCTCGTTTCAATACTTCAAAAGGAACTATCACCGTTTTACTCCATCACAAGCAAACACCTATGACCGTTGGTAATTTTGTTGGTTTGGCAAATGGTACTCAAAAGAATTCAGCATTTCCAGATGGTCAAAAATATTATGATGGACTTTCTTTCCATCGTGTTATCCCGGACTTTATGATCCAAGGGGGATGCCCCGAAGGGAAGGGAACTGGTGGCCCTGGTTATAACTTTCCAGATGAAATTGTATCTGAATTAAAGCATTCAGGTCCTGGAGTATTGTCAATGGCAAATGCAGGTCCGGGAACAAATGGTTCTCAATTTTTTATTACTCATGTTGAGACTTCATGGCTTGATGGCAAGCACACGGTATTTGGCCAGGTTATCGAAGGACAAGAAGTTGTGGATAAGGTAGCAGGGAATGATAAATTAAATAGTGTAGAGATTTTGGCTGTAGGTTCTGAAGCAGAGTCATTCAATGCTCATGATGCTTTTGAAAAGGGTATGGAGTCTCAAAAAGAAATAGAGTCTAAGGCGAAAGCATCGGATTTGAAAGCTGTAGAGTCATTAATAGAGGGTATGATTAAAACGGATTCAGGTTTGTATTATAAAATGGAAGTAGACGGTTCAGGTAAAGCTCCGAATTCTGGTCAAACTGTTAAAGTTCATTACACAGGAAGCCTAGTTGATGGTTCTGTCTTTGATTCAAGTATACAGCGAGGTGAGCCGATAGATATACCAATTGGCGTAGGGAGAGTAATTCCTGGATGGGATGAAGGAATTATGCTTCTCAAAGAGGGTAGTAAAGCTCGTTTTGTTATTCCGTCTGAATTAGGTTACGGTTCTCAAGGTGCCGGTGGAGTAATCCCGCCTAATGCAACATTAATTTTCGATGTTGAATTAGTCAAAGTAGGATAGTGATATGGAGACTATTGGATGGTTGGCCGCTGTTTTGACCACGTTTTCCTTTGTCCCCCAAGCAATTAAAGTTATTCGTACAAAAGAGACTTCATCCATAAGCCTATGGATGTATTCGATCTTCACTTTAGGGATATCATTCTGGTTGGTTTATGGATTAATGATAGGAAGTGCCCAAATGACTCTAGCCAACCTAATAACATTGGTTCTTGCTATTATTATTTTAAGGGCTAAAATTAAAAACGGATAAGAAACCTTTTAGTTCTTCTTGGCTTTTTGCAACTGAGCTAGGAGATCCCTGTATTTCGCAGCCTCAAGAAAATCTAGATTTTTAGCAGCTTTTTCCATTTCTTTTCTCGTTTCGATAATCCGATTGTCTAATTGACTAGCAGTTAATAAGCCAACCCTTGTTTCGTCTAATTTTCTTTTTTCTGTATCCATTCGCAAGGTCTCTTCGTACTTGTCCTGGAATGCGTGAGACTCTTCTTTGACTATAGCTTTTGGTGTTATATTGTGAGCAGAATTATATTCAGACTGTATTATTCTTCGGCGTGTAGTTTCCGAAATAGTTTTTTGCATGGAGTTCGTTATTTTATCAGCATAAAAAATAGCCATGCCGTTTACATTTCTTGCTGCACGCCCAATAGTTTGCACCAATGATCTTTCCGATCTGAGAAATCCTTCTTTATCAGCATCAATAATTGCAACAAGCGAAACTTGAGGAAAATCAAGACCTTCTCTTAATAGATTTACGCCAATCAACACATCGAAGAGACCTTTGCGTAAATCTTCCATTATCTGTATTCGTTCTAGGGTCTCAACATCTGAATGGATGTAACGGCAGCGAACACCGTAACGCAAAAAATACTTAGTTAATTCCTCTGCCATTCGCTTTGTTAGAGTAGTCACTAATATTCTTTCATTTTTTTCAGACCTGACACGAATCTCTTCCATCAGATCATCAACTTGATTTTCACTTGGGCGAACCTCTATTAATGGATCAAGTAATCCTGTAGGGCGAATGATTTGCTCAACAATAATTCCTTCCGACTTTTCTAACTCGTGATCTGCTGGAGTAGCTGAAACATAAATAACTTGATTTTGAAGTGCTTCAAATTCATCAAATTTAAGAGGTCTATTGTCCATCGCTGCAGGAAGCCGAAACCCATACTCAACAAGGTTTTCTTTTCGCGAACGATCTCCCCCGTACATGGCTCTTACTTGTGGCAGACTTACATGACTTTCATCAACGATAAGTAAAAAATCTTTTGAAAAATAGTCCACAAGGCAATAGGGTCTTGTATTGGGTTTCCGTCCATCTAAATATCTACTATAGTTTTCAATCCCGGAACAATAACCAAGTTCCCTGATCATTTCAAGATCAAATGTTGTCCTTTCTTTAAGACGCTTTGCCTCCAATGGTCTATCTGTTTTTATAAAATGATCAACCTGTAAACCAAGGTCTAGCTCAATATCTTTAATGGCATTGTTTAGCTGGTCCGGAGTAGTTACAAACAAGTTTGCAGGAAATAGTCTCAGTTCTTCGATATTTTCTTTTTTCTCCATAGCAGTTGGATCCCAGACTTCGATTGATTCAATTTCATCGCCCCAAAATAATATTCTGTGAAATAACTCACCATAAGCGGGAAATATATCTACAGTATCTCCTTTTACGCGAAAATTACCTCTTTTAAAGTCTCCCGTTGTTCTGCTATATAAAGCGCTGACAAATTTCAGTAAAAGCTTCTGTCTTGAGATAATTTGACCTTTTGATATTTCAATAGTTTGAGAATTAAAGGCATCCGGGTTACCCATGCCATAAAGGCAGGATACAGATGCCACAACGATAACATCTTTCCGTCCACTTAAAAGAGAGGAAGTTGCACTCAGCCGCATTTTTTCTATTTCATCATTGATACTTAGATCCTTCTCAATATAGGTCCCACTGCTTGGCATAAACGCTTCGGGCTGATAATAATCATAGTAGGAGACAAAATATTCCACTGCATTATTTGGGAAAAAGGATTTAAACTCTTGATATAATTGCGCAGCCAGAGTTTTGTTATGCGATAAAACTAAAGTTGGGCGTTGAACCTTGTTTATGACATTTGCAACAGTAAAGGTTTTTCCTGAACCAGTGACCCCCAGTAATGATTGGTGAGCTTCACCATTTAAAATCCCCTCTGTTAGTTTTTCTATCGCCTGAGGTTGATCTCCAGTCGGCTGGAAAGGACTTTCTATTTGAAAAACCATGTTTTATTCTTCGTTGCTATTTTCTTCAATTTCTGAAGGTTTTTCAGCGATTGATTTATCGTTGTCTTCTTTCCTTTGCGCAATTCTTATTTCTTTCAAATGTTTTTCAGCTTTCTCGACAATTTTTTTCGCTTCATCAACTTTTTTCTGAGCATCTTTTACTATTGGACTGTCTGCATTTGCAAATTGAAAAAATCCCATGTTGTTTTCTAATTGAGAAAGATCTTTTTTAGCTTTTTCCAAATTAGAGAAAGCATTAGAAAGTTTATTATTGCGGTTGTTTTCAGCTCTCTGAGCAACGCGCATTTCGCCATTAGCGGATCGCATTGATTCAAAGAATTTATTACAGGCAGATTTGAATTTGATCCATACTTTATCTGAGTCTTTTCGGGGGACAAATCCTGTTTTTTTCCAATCCTCTTGCAGTTTTTTAACCTCTTTTACCGCAACGGCCCAATCTGTTCGGATAGAGAGCTCTTCTGCTTTTACAACTAATTGATACTTGTCCTCAAGAGCAACTTTTAGTGCTGCTTTTTTCCCTTTATAGAATTGATTTCTATTTTTAAAAAATAGTTTCTCAGATTTTTTAAATCGGTCCCAAAGCAGATCACTTGCAGTACTAAATGTTCTTCCTATTTTCGACATTGACTCCCTAAGTTCTTTGGCTTTATCTGTAGAATTTTGCCATTGCTTATGATCGCTACATTCGCTAGCTGCTAGGTTTTCTAATTCTTCTACTATTTTTTCTTTTAAGCTTAATCTTTCTTTATTATTCGCTGTGGCAGCTTGCTGTTTTAGCCTACGCTTTTCATTTAAAATATTTGAGCCCTCTTGAAAGGAATTCCATAAGGTCTCTTTTTCTTCAAGGGAAACGGGGCCTACTTCTTTCCAAGAGGCATGCAATCTCTGTAAATCTTTACCTAATGCAGCAGTCCAGTCTTTTTCTGCTAGAGATTTAATCTCTGCAATTAGGTTTAATTTAACTTCCTTGTTGTGCTTATGATCCAAATCCCGTAAATCATGCGATAGTCTGAGATTATCATAGAATCGATCTACAAAAAATCGATAAGATGCATATAGGTCTCTGGTCGCATCATTTGGCACATGACCTATTTCTTTCCATTTGTCATTAATGCGTTTAAATTCCTTGTATGTCTGACCGGTAGGCAAATCATCACTTTCTGCCAATTTTTTTATCTCTGAAAGTAAGTTTTTCTTCAGTTCAAGATTAATCACCATCTTACCTTGGAGCTGATTGCGATATTCAGAATATAATTTTTTGAATTCATTAAAGACTTGGTAAAAGTCCTCTTTATTTTTTTGCTCAAAGTGAAAATCAATGATATTCCCTCCACTTTCGATATAATTCTCTTGAGCCTCAGATCTTTCGTTGTCCCATCTAGGGGATAGAACTGACTTTATTGCAAGAATGGGTATTCTGGCGCTTTTAATAGGAATATCCTTTAAAATTCTTTGAACTTCTATTAAAAGTTCTTCATCTGATTTTTCATTATAATCAGCAGTATGATCCTCGTGTTCTTCTTTCTCTTCTTTATTTTTTTCCTCTACAGCCTCCAAAATGGGTTCCGAAATAGCTAAATCTGAATTTGCAGTTTCTGGAGTTTCTTTATTGGGCTTGGTTACTTTTTTGGTTTTTGGCTTTTTCTTTTTCTGCTCATTAGATTTGAGCTCATTTTTTTCTTTTGAATCCTTGTTGTTGTCATTGGATTCAATCTTTTTCGCGCTTTTTGCAATCGTATTCCCTTCTTCGGGAAGTAAGTCTTTCTCAGCCATGGCTGGTAGTATTAAATGAATTTCACTTCAAATTTGAGGAATATTGAGCACATCTACCCAATACTCCCAAGTTTTTTTTGCTTGAAATATTAACATTTGTGATCCTCCGATAGTTTTACAGCCTTGAAATTCCATCTCTTTTAAGAATTTAGTTTCGGCAGGTTCGTAGATTAAATCAAAAGCAACGGGCTTATTCTCGCCAAGCCATATTGGTAGGGGCGGGCTGCTATCAATATGGGGGATCATTCCTAATGTTGTGCATTGAATTACTGCAGATGCTTTTAACTCTTTAATTGAAGCAAATTCAACTTCTGGCCAATCAAAATTTCCTTTTGCTCTTCTACATAGAATAAGACCTCGGTAACCCAAACTATTTAAAATGTAAACAATGGCTCTCGCAGCACCGCCATTCCCCAAGATACATATATCTGAGCTTTTTGTAGGCGTTGGTAAATGATCCTTACACATTTTCCAAAAACCTTCTCCATCGGTATTATGACCATTCCATAGTTTATTTACTTTAACTACCGTGTTGACTGCTTTTATATTTTTAGCGATTGGAGTCAATTTGGAGAGATGCGGAATTATGGCTTCTTTAAGTGGCGCAGTAACATTGAATCCATCCAAGTCAGTTGTTGCCAAAAACTCTTCAAGTTGAGATTCATCAATATTTATGGAAGAATAATTTAGTGTGCTGTTCAATGGATTATTGCTCCATATTTTTCGAAATAACGAAGGGGATCGGGATTTATCAATTGGGTCACCAATAACAGCGAAATTGTAACTCATCTTTAGAGAAATGTTATGAATTAGATTTTTTCTTTCCCACTAAGTTCAATCCAGAAATAAACACAAGTCCCAAGAGAAAGGATAATGAGCAGAATAAAATAGGATCTTCAAAACTTATGAGTCTGGGATATTCAATTCCATTTGAACTTATAATTTTAAAGGGATAAATTTTCACTAAGGATCCAATGATGAAGCCTCCCATTAATGCTGTCATGATATTTGGGATTTTCTCAAATAAATATCTAAGGCTTCTTCCAAATGATATTAAACCTAATACTGCTCCTGCAATAAATACTATAATGAGTGACCAGTTTGCACTATTCAAACCATCTAAAATGCCTTCATAAGACCCCAATAGAATAAGGATAAAAGAGCCGCTGATTCCTGGTAAAATCATTGCGCATATTGCGATAAATCCTGAAAGGAATACATACCATAATGTTAACTCTGGTTTGACCAAGGGTAAAAAGGTTACTACAGAACCCATAAATATTCCGATTAAGCAGTACAGTAACCATTTACTCCAGTGAATATTTTTAATTAAGTTGGAGAAAATCAAAGGAATACTGGCTAGTATGAGTCCAAAAAAGAAACTCCAAACAATCTCATTATAGTTTTTTAACCCCCATAAAACCAGTTTTGATAAACTTAAGATTGACACAAGTATTCCTGAAAAAAGCACCAGTAAAAAATTACCATCAACCCTCGTCCATGCTGGACTTATTCCTGATTTCATTAAGGACTTGAATAAGTCTATATCTATCGAATTAATTGCGTTGAGGAGCCTTTTGTAAATACCTGTAATAAAGGCTATGGTCCCGCCAGAAACCCCGGGAACAACATCTGCAGCGCCCATGGCTAATCCTTTTAGAAAAACAAGTAAGTATGACTTCGGGCCCTCATGAACTTCACTAATGGGTTTTTCATTCATCATTAATGCATTAATCGAGGGTCAGTTTCTAATCCTGGGTAATATCCAATTAAGGTTTCTTTAAATACTTCTGCATATTCTAATTGACCATTAGAAATAAGCTTTTTTGCCAATATGTTTTCATTTTCCAGTCCCATTATAAATCCACACTCGATAGCATGCATATCTACGCTTTCAGGATAACGTTCTAAACCCATTTTTATGACTTCTTTTGCCGCAGAGTTTTGATTTATTTTTTGCAAAGTTTTGATGTATTCAAATAACCCCATGGGTTCTTCTGTTTTCAGCGATTTTAACACCATTTTAAGCATTTTCTCCGCTTCGATAAACAATCCCAGTTTATGATACAAATCATATGCAATGAGATAGTAATCCGGGTTTTCGGGATCTAGAGAGAGAGCTTTTTTTACATGCTCAATGGCTTCAAATAGTCGTTGACCTTCTCCATAGATTATGGCCAATTCAATCCATGCTTCATCCAGATCTTCATCTTGTTTTACAGCAAGTTTTAAGGCCTCTGTAGCTTCCGGTATTTGACCATTTAATTGATAGCATATTCCCAATCGGTAAAATGTGTAACCGTTATTTTCTGACTCTAGAGCACTCTTGTATGACTGGATAGCCTCAGGATACTGCCTTAGTTCTTCCAAAATTCTACCTGTATCAAAATGAGCAGCGGTAAAGTTTTCATCAATCAATAGTGCGTATTCAAATGCTTCCAAAGCTTTATTAAATTTTTCTAGCCTAAAAAGTGCTGCTCCCAAATGGTACCAGGCAGTTTCACTGTAGGGATATTGTTCAAGATATGTACGAAACCATTCAATTGATTTTTCATCTTTGTTATCCATATCAAAATTGGCTGCCAACATGTACAACAGATGATCATCTTTAGGCTCCTCTCGAAGCATTGCTTTTAAAACTTTTATCGCATGATTAAATTCGCCAATAGCAGTATATAAGCTTGCTAAGTGGCCTTGAATAGGGAACTGGTCTTCACTGTTTTGCAAGGCATGTTTTAGTGCTTTTATCGCCTCTTGGTGCTTGCCTTGTCGCATAAATAGTTGACCCCTTGCCCAATCTAAATCTGGATGGTTAGGAGCAATACTTTCAGCCGACTCAATAGCTTCTTCTGCTTGGTCAAGTTGATGGGCTGCTACAAAATACCGAGCTCTTTTAACGGCAAAAGTTGTTGCATGCGGATGTTGTTCTCCACCCATATCAATTGCGATAAGGGCATGATGCAACTGACCAGTCTCTAAATAGTAGTCTGCGATTTGCTCAAATTCATCAACATCAAAAAAAAGTGAAAACTTTTCTTTAAGCGCTTTTTCAAATTTCAGGATTAAGTGATCAGATTCTAAATTTCCCATAGATATAATTACAACTCCAAGCTAGTTAGAATCTTTCTTTTATTCGCACTCAAAATCCATTGGTTTTCCAACACTTTTTAACATTTATTTGCTCTAATTTTCTGTGCTTCAATTATGAACTAATTTTGTCCTTAAATCAAAAACAAGGCCATATGCCATTAATTACTTCAATTTCTGGAATTCGAGGAACTATAGGTGGTAAGCCTGGAGAGAATTTAACACCAATTGATGTTGTTTCTTTTAGTTGTGCTTATGGTGCATGGCTAAAAGATCAAAACAAAAAATCTAAGAAAAGTCATCTTAAAATTGCTATTGGTCGGGATGCTCGACCCTCGGGCTTGTTAGTGCAAAATTTGGTCTCTTCTGTTATGATTTCCATGGGTATTGATGTTCTAGATTTAGGTTTGTCGACAACCCCTACAGTGGAAATGATGGTTTCAATGAAAAGCTGTGATGGTGGAATTGTAATTACAGCCTCACACAATCCAGTTGAATGGAATGCTTTGAAATTATTGAATTCAAAAGGTGAATTCCTTTCGGCAAGTGATGGTGAGAAAATATTAGCTTATTCAAATTCAAGAGAGTTTGATTTCTTAGATGTGCACCAAATTGGTAAAATAATGCCTTTTGATAGTGGTATTGAAGAGCACATTGACGCCATTCTTAATCTCGATGATGTTGATGTTGAAGCGATTCGAAATGCAAATTTTAAGGTAGCTGTGGATGCCGTCAACTCCACTGGTGGAATATCTGTGCCTGTTTTATTAGAAGCTCTTGGTGTTGAAAATCAAGAACTTTTATATTGCGAGCCTAACGGCAAATTCCCTCATAACCCAGAACCTTTGAGAAAACATCTTGATGATATATGCAATTTGGTCGCTACGTCAAATTGTGATCTAGGTGTTGTCGTTGATCCTGATGTTGATCGCTTGGTATTTGTATCAGAAGATGGGGAGCTTTTTGGAGAAGAGTATACCCTTGTTGCTGTTGCTGATTATCTTTTATCAAAATCTAATGGTAATTGTGTTAGTAATCTTTCGAGCTCTAGAGCTTTAAATGATGTTGCAATTAGACATAATTCAAAGTATTTCGCTTCTGCAGTAGGAGAGGTGAACGTAGTTGAAAAAATGAAAGAATGTGGTGCTATTATCGGTGGAGAGGGTAACGGTGGAATAATATATTCACCCCTTCATTATGGGCGAGATTCATTAGTGGGTATAGCATTATTTCTTACGCATTTGGCCAAGTTGAAGAGTTTAAATGAAGGATTAACAGTATCTGCTTTGCGTTCATCATATCCAAATTACTTTATGGCAAAAGAAAAAATTGCTCTTTCTTCATCAGTGGATTTAGAAAAATTAATGAATCAAGTAGCAAGTCAATTTGAAAATGAAAAGGTGAGCCGGATAGATGGGGTTAAAATAGACTTTAAGGAAAGTTGGGTTCATATGCGAAAGTCCAATACCGAGCCAATTGTTAGAATTTATACTGAGGCCAAGAGCATCGGGGAAGCTGAGGCCCTAGCTTCAAGATTTGTAAATCAGTTAAGTAACCTGGGTCAATAATTTTAATTTAAAAATCTACAGAGTATATTTTACTTTTGATAATTCTATTTTTAATTTTATGAGCATATACTTCGACAACGCTGCAACAACACCATTATCTGGAGAGGCCAAATCGGCGATGATTAAGGCCATGGAAAATTTCGGTAACCCAAGTAGCACCCATGGTGAGGGACGAAAAGCAAAAGCCATAATTGAAACTGTTCGCAAAGACATCGCCTCCAGACTGAACTGTAAGCCATCAGAAATAATTTTCACCTGCGGCGGCACTGAGGCAGATAATTGGGCTCTCATTTCTGGTATTAAGAACTGTGATGTTAAACATTTGTATACATCTAAAATTGAACATCATGCGGTTACTCATGTCGCAGAATATATTGAGTCAAATAAATTATGTGAGGTTCATTATATACCTCACGATAATAAAGGAGTTCACGATTTTGGATGGTTAACTAAAGAGTTGGAGTCAAAGACAGGAGAAAACATAATGGTTTCCTTGATGCATGCCAATAATGAAATTGGAAATCTCATTGACTTACAAAGTTTATCAGATTTATGCAAAAAACATGGCGCTTATCTTCACAGTGATACGGTCCAGACAATGGCTCATCTCCCATTAGATTTATCTAAAATTAAAGTTGATTTTGCTGCATGTAGTGGTCATAAATTTCATGGTCCCAAGGGAGTTGGCTTTGCATTTGTTAGGCAGGGATTGACCTGCAAGCCTTTTATTTTGGGTGGTGCTCAAGAAAGAGGGCATAGAGCGGGTACTGAGAACGTCCTTGGGATTGCAGGATTAGGTGCAGCATTTAACTTGTGTTTTGATGATATGGTCGCGGACATATTAAAAGTATCTGAAGTAAAGAAATATGCAATTGCCAGGCTAGAGACTGAATTTCCCAAAGTCCAATTTAATGGCCTCTCAGGTGAAATAGAAAACAGTCTTTATACCGTTTTAAACTTTTACCATGATGAACTTCACAAGAATGGAATGCTCAATTTTCAATTAGATATAAACGGAGTTCAATGTTCAGGTGGTAGTGCGTGCAGCAGCGGAGCCACAGGCGGATCTCATGTGCTCAATGCTTTGAATTCTCCAGGGGGAACTCGTATTTCTTTTTCCCGATATTCCAGCAAGGAAGAGGTAGATTCTTTTATTGAAACGCTGAAAAAAATAAAATTAGAATTACAAAGTTTAGCTTGAGCTTAATTAGTTTTTAATAGATTAAGCTGACATATCCATAAATCCATCCATCTTCAGTTTCAAAACGATAGACATAAGTGTCTTGCTGAGCTGGCTTTCCATCAATTTTCCCATCCCAAAACTCTTTAAAAGGTTCAGAGGTCTCAAAGACAACATTGCCAATTGAGTTAAGTATAACAAACCGATCATTTAAAAAACAGTCATTCCCTCCAATTTTAAGTTCTTCATTCGTCCCATCGCCATTAGGAGTAAACGCTGAAGGGATATAGAGTCTTTGATCTAATCTTAAGATTGTAGAGGTGAAATCATATCCATAAACAGCGTTGCATATCGTATCGATTAAGTCCAGATGAACTGAATAAGTTCCGCTAGCGGGAAGTCTGTATGTTGCTACTCGACCTGTATCTGTTATACCATTTTCAAAGGTCCATTTATATATGTAGCTTGACGTGTCGGTCCCATATTCAACATTAACTCTTATTCTTCCATCTTTACATGAATCCGGGGAGACACTAACTTCTGGTCCTGGCCAATCTGGATCAAAGGTGACAGTTTTAAATATAGTGTCTGAAGTACCGCAGGTTGTGTCATAAGCTATGAGTTGAGTTTCAAAAGTTCCTGGTTTACTAAAATAAAAATCAACTGTGTCTCCGAATTGTATTGATCCATCAATAAAACGCCATTCATGTTTCTGAGAGCCATCACTTTCATTAAGAAAAGTCACTTTAAACTCTCGGTCGCATGGAAAATATTCAGTGCTATAATCAGCTGTTGGAAATAGCCCTTGGTCGTGGTTAATGGTTAAAGAAGTGCTGTCAGATATATCACAAACTGTGTCTGTTGCTACCAATTTTATTGTGTAAGTTCCTTTGGTGAAAATAACCGTTGGCTCTTTTCCAGTAGAGGTTTGGCCATTACCAAAATCCCAAAAAAATTGATTTGCATTTAATGAGTTATTTGTAAATGAAACTCTCAAATTATCGCAGATGGTATCAACGTCAGCTTCGTAATCTATTGATGCGTCTGCTGTCACTGATGTCTCAAAATCAATTTTTATCACTCCGAGATTACAATTGGGAGATAAATTGGTCGGGGAAACCACTCCTGGGGTTGTTGGAAAGCTTCCATTCGAACATGCGGCGCAAACTGCTTGATAAATTGTACCATCAGGCGCAAAGCGCGATGTACCCCCATCTACATGCTCATTCCCTGACCCGCCATAAAAAGATGCGTAAAGTACGGCCGACGCGTTGCGCTCCATGACTAAAAAATAGAAATCATTCCCATCTGTGGTTTTTTGGATTGCATCTCTAGTTGTAAACAAACCATTGGTAGACCCTCCAGCACCTGAGCTTCCGCCATTTGTCTCACCTCCCCAGCCTGACATTAAAATATTTAAGCATTCATCAACATTAAAAGCGGTTGGAACGATATTGATACTGTTATTGGCGGTTCCAAACTTTGTGCTGAAGATGGTATTGCTCAAATTGCTATTATACTTCTGGATAAATTGCCCACCAGAGGGAGTACTCCAAACTGACGAAGGTTTTACGGGCCACAGTCCAAAAGTCTGCCCAAATACATAAATTCCTCCATATTTATCAATATCAATAAAGAAACTCTGGTCATTTTGATTTGTCCCCAAATAAGTGCTTTGCTCTATAACTCCTGATGCTGAGAGACGAGTTATAAAACCATCTATGGACCCCATAAAATTTGGATATTTACCTCCTGTCGTATTTGGAAAATTAGTAGATGTCGTAGCTCCGGTAACATATATTTTCCCATTATTTGCAACCTTTATTCCCGAACCTGCTTCTTTTCCGCTTCCTCCGAGAAATCTTGACCATCTTAGGTTTTG